>Ga0228711_1010395_pt1 | contig 12255 bp, 5 predicted proteins | sample MedpolnodulmetaG_2_FD_177996 | JGI IMG/M metagenome (GOLD analysis project Ga0228711, IMG submission 177996) | Root nodule microbial communities from Medicago polymorpha collected in Santa Monica, California, United States - brown nodules | ecosystem: Host-associated > Plants > Roots > Nodule...
GGTGGTGAGAATTTTAGGAAAATTTCATGGGTGGATTGGGACTTTGTCTGTTTACCGAGGGAGGAGGGTGGTCTAGGCGTGAGGAGGTTGAAGGAGTTTAATGTTTCTTTATTGGGGAAGTGGTGTTGGCATATGTTGGTCAATAAGGAGGGGTTATGGTATCGAGTTTTGCAGGCTAGGTATGGGGGCGGCTAAAGGAGGGTGGGAGAGATAGTTCTTCGTGGTGGCAGATGATTACTAGTATCCGTCGTGGTATGGGGCTGTGGGAGGGGAGTTGGTTTGAAGATAATGTTTGTAGGATTGTAGGTGGAGGAGGTAGAACATTCTTTTGTTCAGATAATTGGGTGGGGGATGTGCCTTTACGGGTTAAATTCCCTCGCCGTTTTGATTTGGCGGTTGATAAATGGGTAACAGTGCAACAGATGGAGAGTAGGGGATGGGCGGATGGTGGAGGTGCTTGGGAGTGGAGGAGACGTCTCTTGGCGTGGGAGGAGGAGACGGTGTCTGAGTGTGCATCTCTGTTGCATAATGTTGTTTTGCAGGACCATACTATTGACAGGTGGCGGTGGATGCCGGATCCTTTACATGGCTACTCCGTGTGGATGGTACTTATGCTTATCTCACAACGCCAAGTGTGCCTTCCGAACGTGGTCGATTTGATGATGTGTGGGTGAAGGAAGCTCCGCTTAAGGTCTCTGTCTTTGTTTGGTGACTTCTCCGCAATTGAATCCAAACTAAAGATAACCTTCTCCGTCGACGCATCATTCCTTTTCGACGACATTTCTTGCATTGCTGGTTGTGATTCTCCCGAGATTGTGGATCATCTCCTATTTCATTGTCCTCATTTTGGAGTGGTTTGGCATCGCATCTTTCGGTGGCTAGGCATTTCGTTTATTGCTCCGGCATCTACCTTCGATAATCTTCAGCAGTTTTGTCATTTGGCGGGGTTTTCGCGCGCTATTCACGTTTTTCTAACGGTAAACTGGATGGCTACTGTCTGGGTTATCTGGAAGGAAAGAAACAACATGATTTTTAACCAGAAAATTGATACTTTGGATCATTTAGTAGATAATAATAAATTGATGTCTTTTTCTTGGCTAAAGGCAAACAAGCCTACTTATGCTTTTAGTTACCACGACTGGTGGCGGCACCCTTTACCTTGTATGGGTGTTTTATTGTAGCCTTGTGTTGCTTTGTTTTTCTTCAAGAGTGCTCATTTATGGCACCAAACATTTAGTTGTATTTTTTTGGTGGGTGATTCTCTTTTATACACCTTGTACAAGATGAATCATCTTTGGTGATATAATATATTCCATTTTGGCTTGTTAAGAAAAAAAAAAAATTCTTTTGCATCTTATTTGGTTAAAAAATGTCATATATGTTAAAAAAATATATAAATAAAAAAGAAAATGTCATCTTTACCAAAATTATCCTTATTATGTATTGATATGTGTTTATCATAATAATAAATCAAAAATAATTATATTTAATTGAGAATGATGAAAATAATATTAATCAAATAATACAATTAAAAGAAAAAATACAACTTTAAAATTTGGAAAGATAAGTTATTTTTCGTAAAATAAATAGATTAATTATTTTAGAACGACTTAATAAGTTATTTTTCACTCCCTAATTTTTACGAAGTTGCGATTTTGGCCACCTAAAAAAAATACAAAATCGCCCCCTAAGTTTTGCAATTGTAGCAGTTTTGGTCCCCCAAGGCAAAAAAAAACACGTGGCACCTCACTTAGGGTGCCACGTCAGCGTAGACCGAGTCAAAATTGACCTTGAGGGTCAAAACTGCCACATGTTTAAAACTTAGGGACAGTTTTATAATTTTTTTCTTAGAGGGTTAAAATCTCAACTTTAGAAAAATTAGATGGATAAAATTGTTATCAAGTCTTTTAGAACGGACGACGCAAGTGTTAAAACTTAAAAATCTCTCGCAATTGGTTCTTGGAAGATCAATATTGAAATTAAATTAATTTTTTTTTTTTTTTTATAAAAATACAATTGGACGATAGTTCTCTTCTCCGTAATGGATGCGGGTCCTACGCGCCCCTAGGTTTGATTCCTGTATTCGTAGAGCCATGTGATGTGGGTCCCATACTGCAAAGAACATGTCAATTTCAAAGGTCACCGTCACGTAAATATTGCAACAAAGCTGGGAGAGCTGGACGACGAGAATGTGAACAGTCCTTCTTCTTTAGAACAAGCTCCATTGCTGACAGCTCATCTGCCTAATATAAACATGCCACCTTTCAAGGACAAAGATTTTTGTTTTATTTAGTTTTCTTCTTTTCTAAACAAAAGTTGAAGAAATTAATTATTTAATTAAAGATGATACTCCACCAATAACTATTTTATAAGGTCCTTATTCTTACTAAACAAGTGCTTATGTGTGGTCCTTCTTCCTTACAACTTTATAATCATGAGATTGCTGATAACGGGAATCTTAATCCTTTTAAAGTAAACCTCTTATGCTTGTCAATTGAACTACACTAACTAAATTAAGAGACATATGACTATAGACGTATATGCGCGCTTGTTTGGTCTTAGGGGTGGAAAGTGGCAACGTGAGTTTAACCTCTTATGCTTCTTAAAATCACGGTGACTTTTATAATTGTCCCACCCATACCCATTTATTTTTTGAGGAAATCTTGTTGGGTCACTCAGGGATGTTAGAGAGACACCGCACTCTTACCCAAAACCTTACGGTTATAAGTTTATGGATTTTCTTACTTATAAAGTGTTTAACATTTATTCTTTTATCCGATGTGATACATATAACTCACATTTACACACAACAAATCTTACACAAACCCATTATTATTAACATATGAAATGAGGAGTTGATTAGGACAATTTTCCATCTAAATATAGCCATAAAAGTTAGGGTCTCGCTTACCAATGTCTTTGGGACACTGATTAAGAAATTTGAAAATAGAATTTTTATCTTAAAAATATAAGTTGTTGTTAATTTTGATTAAGTAATAATTGCACAAATTTTTAATAAAAAGAGAAATGATATTTGTACAACCACTTTGTGACAACTTTCTTTCTCATACTCACATTATCCTTTTATTCTCTCTCTTCCTTTTTCTCTCTCCATTGTTTTTAACCAATGAAAAGAGAGGAAAAAAAAGTTGTCACCAAAAGTTGTATCAAATCGCTGTTCAAATATCACTACTCTAATAAAAACTTGTCTCTTTTGGGTGCTTAATCTATGCCTCTGAAGCATTATTTAATGTTGTCTTCAAAGTTATCTCCATCCCTAATTGCAAAGAGTGATTGATGATCGTAAAATTTGAAAAGCAACGATTTTAGAAAATTATTTTATTTTAAGATTGGGTACCACTTATTGATTAATAATGTAATTGATAATAACAAATTCAAAGATGGTCGCAATTAGTTGGTTATTTGGAAATTGAAGATTAAATTAAGAGCAAATGTTTTTCTTTGGAGAAACTTTTTTATGAGTACAGTCCCAAATAAAAAATAATTGAACACGTTCACATCAAATAATTTTTTTTAAAAAAAGAATAAGATTAAATGATGTTGATTAATTTGATTAAATTATTTTTGTTTTTGTATATGCATTCATGATCCCTGAGGTAATTTTGTTCAATGAAGAACAACTTGAGTCCCTTGTTGCTTATCTACTTGAAGTTGAAGCTACGATTCTTCTTGAAGCTATCTAATGAGTGAGAGAACTAGGCCTGCAAAATATTGTTTTTGAGTTAGATAGTCAAAATATCGTCATTGATCATGTCTCTGAATTTGACACTATATTTAATTCTTGCAAGCTCCTTCTTAGTTCTTTTATATATTATAGGGCTTTTATACGTGTCTAGTCCTTGTAAATAGGGGTCATTTAAAAAATGGTTCTTGTATTCCTTAATCCTGGCATTTTGCCTCTCAAAATTTAATCATTTAAAATTTCGTCCATCATCCCAGTTAGTCACTGCCACGCCAGTAATTTGATGACGTGGTAGTGTTAATTGGCCAACCAAATGGGAATGGACAAAAATACCCCTCCTCATCTCAGACCAAAGCAAAAAGACAATTATACCCCTCCTTCGTCTTCTTCAAAACATGAAACCCTCATCTTCTCTTCTCTTCTCTTCCTTTGCGTTGTAACCCTCCTCTTCTCTTCTCTTCCTCTGCGAATTTTATTTTGACATTTTTAAACATGAAGGCATGAACTTTAAACACAGTAACGAAGATGAACATGAAAGCTGGCTCAAACAATTGAAATCGGAAAACAAAGTTTACATGGTCCGCCACCAACCTCCCTCTAACCTCATTCCTCTTCCAATCTAGATTAAAAAAAAGTGTTTGTTTGATAAAAGAAACAAAGAGAAACTCAAGTTATGAATCCTTTCCTTCTTCGTCAGAATCAATCCCTTTCATACCCTTCTCTCTCTTGCCAAGAAAGTGAAAAGAAAACGCATTGGCGGCGAGATCTCCAACGACGGTGGTGGTGGTGGTGAATATACCCTACCGATATTTCACAACCCTGCCCTAAATGACATACTAAATCAATCAGATGTGTTTCTGAAGGTGAGAAAAACACAAGAAGGGGGGTTGAATTGTGTTTACTTTTTCTTCTCCTAAAACTGAAATCACTGTTCAGAATCTGATAGAGTTCAGCTTCTGAAGGTAGTGTTCAGAGTCTAATTGCAGCGGATAAGTAAAGAGAGAGAGAAAGAAGAAAGACACAAAGCAATTTATAGTGGTTCCTTCCAAAATTCAGAAGTAGTCCACTCCCCGTTGCACTTCAAAGGAGAGTTCACTAAAATCAATATCTGATTATAATTGCTCAAGCACAAAAGCAAAAGACTTCAAACTACTCAAGCACAACTGCAAGAGGTTTTCTATGCTCAAGCACAACTGCAAGAGACTTCCTATGCTCAAGCACAACTGCAAGAGACTTCTATTCAAACAAAATTACAAAGAAAATGTTTGAGGTTGAACACTTGATATACAATCAGTGTTGTTCACAATACAAATCAGATACGACTCTTAAGACTCTAAAATTTCTAAGATATGAAGGTTGTTAAGAAATTCTAAGTGAACTTAATGTGAAACAATTTCAACAGAGGTTTGACACTCGTAAAAAATTTGTGAGAGTCTTGCCAATCTTCAGGTCTTCACTCTTTTATATAGAGGTGTGAGAGATACGTTGGAAATTGTTAGCTCATCAAAAGAGTCGTTGTAAGAGCTTGATCAAATCACCAATGATATGTTACTTGATTTGGTTATTGTCATGTGAAGAATCAATTTCAAATCCATTCCAAGAATAGAGAGAAACCAGCGTTGATATAGCTGTTATGTTGTACTATAGCAGACGTGGAGAGTGGAGCAGTGGAGTAGTGGTTGTACAATTGTACTATGTCTTTTTCCTGTGCTCTTTAGTGGATAAGCATTCAATGCTTTCAAATTCCTCTGAATTAGCCGTTGCTCCAGGCTTCCATTCCTTCTGCAATCATAAGCATGAGAATAACAACATTTAACAAACTTTGAAGCTTCCAATCTTCAGCTTCTGATGATCTTCAGCTTCTGATGACGTCAACTTCTGGTAGACAGCTTCTGACAAACAGCTTCTGATGAATTGCTTCTAATGAACTGCTTCTAATGTCTTCAGATGCTATCTTTTTCAAACTCTATTCTTGTACCATGAGCTCCCTTTATGTAAATTTCATTGCTCTCATTTGTTCTTCCAGACCTTATGCTTGATATAAAGACACTTAAATTTTTGTCTATAGTCCTGCACACTTGAACAAATATTAGCATATCCAATTGAAATTTTTAATACCTTGTTATCATCAAAACTCAAAGGGTAATGTTTAAACACATTTTGTTCCAACAATTTCAACGCGTCCTATAGCATATTCAAGTTGCTTTCCGTTGTTGCTTCACTCCATCGATTGAACAATCTTGTATGGAGCTTCACTCCATCGTCGCTGCTTTCCACCGTGAACGACTCTAGTGTGAATCAGCGCCTGTAATTAGTGTTTGAATCGACGACCTTTAATCCGAGTTTGGGTCCGCTTCAGGCTGCGGTGGTGGCGTTTATTGTCGCCGACGACAGTAAGTATGATGAGATCGTGGGTGTTGTGTTGGTAGAGAAGGATGAAGCTATGGTAAAAACAAGAGGGTACGTTTAAATTGTGCTTGAAGCTATTTTTCCCAAATGTCAATTGCAGACTTTACTCTATTCTTTTGATGAATGATCAATGATTAATGGATAGTGTATAATATGTGTCTGGTGATGAGAGAGCAGAGAAAGGAAGTAAAGAGGAGGGTAAAATATAGAATGAGGGGTTTTTCTATCATTTTGCCTTTGGCTAAGACCCCATGGGTATTTTCGCCTGTTCAAGCCTAAATTTGTTGAGCTAGACGGCCACGTCATCAAATTACTGATGTGGCAGTGATTAAGTGGGGAGAAAGACGAAATTTTAAATGATTAAATTTTGCAGGAGCAAAATGCGAGGATTAACAAATTCAGGGACCAAATTTTAAATAACCCATATCTACAGGGACTAAACACAAATAAAAGCTATATTATATTATAGTGTTAGTTTTGTTAAGAGATTAATAAATGATGTTGCTCACACTTCGGCAAGGGAGACAACATTTACGGTTAATCCCATAATTTTTAACATCCGCCACTTTGTCTCAATTGCTATATACTAGACCGAACGATTACGATGAGTAACTGTGTTAGTAATTTCAAATCCGGCTAAAATGAAAATTTTCCCCTATGATGGGGGATAGTTAGGTCTTAGGGGAATAAATGGCGAGTTTTATAATTCCGCATATTTGCAAGTGGTTGCATATAATAGAACAACACTAATATATCAATTTTAACTAGTATAATCTTCTCCATAGGCCATAGTTTAGCACTAATCTATATTTGCTGCTTCCTTCTCCCACTTCAGGTGCTTCCCGTTGGTTCACTTTTGCTATATTATATATATTCTTTACATAATCATCATTTGATTCTCCATTTTTAAATCTCTCTTTTGCTAAACCTCTCAATTTTACATAATAAATTATTATGACCATTATTTGTATCACTTTTCCTCTTTATTTGGGGGTATCTGAGGCAGCTTACATATTAGGTAGCATGTTCCACTTTGCCCTCACAAAGAAAACCATGTTGATCTTTCTAACGGCGGCACTTCATTTTTTTATGCACAAAACAAAACAAAAGCAAATCGGCATTTTTTTACTCTATTTGTAACTTGTAAGACAAAGTTTTATAACTTACCGTGGATAATTTATAATTTATAAACGCTTATGTATAAGCTAACATAAATTATTTATATAACAAATAATAAAATAAAGTTAAATTATTTTTTACATGTTATAAATTGTTTTTATAAACTATATTAAAGAATTTAAGAAAATAAGCTGATTTATTTTATTATCATAAATTGTTATCATAAGTTCTTTAAAAAATGTTTGCAAAATTTATACTTGTAGATAAATTCAAATTAATCAATCTAAATAGACCTTGAAATACATTTGTTAGATAACAATTTCTCAGTCAAACTCATAGTTTTGTTTTTCTTTCTAAAAAAGACTCATTTAATTTCATTATCAATAATGTTAGCAATACAGTGGAGAATATGATCAAAATGCTGGGACTAGTCATAAACATGGCTACTTTTGCGATGTTATGAGTCGCCATATTAGCTTGCCTTAGAATAAAAGTAACCTCTGGTAGCTAAATTGATCTACATTTAGAAATAATGACTCCATACACATGCAAAGGTCTTCTTTATTAGATTTGATATTATGAGCCATAACTTGTGCATCAACTTCAAACATAATCAATCTGAGATTAAAACTCTGGGGCCATTGAAGAGTCGTGAGCAGCCCCATGGCACCTGCCCAAACCTCGAACCACCAAGGCTTCCGGCACATCTTTGCAACCTTAAACTCTCCATTATCACCTCTAAATTTAATAGAAGCCCCAACTTGTAAGACTATATTGATTAGAAAAGACGCATCTATGTTAATTTTAATAGTGTCTGTTGCTGGTTTCTTCCAAAGAAGATTCAACAACAGCTTGCACTAGGTGAGGATTTGCGACTACATGAAATATTCTCAAGAATAAATGCAAAGACTTGAAACAAACACCCCTTAAATACCTCTAATTTTTTTTTAAAAAAAAATTCAAGGATTTTCTTACCTTTTCACTCCGGCTTCTAGCTATGACTAAAGATAAAAATAAAAATTGCATTTGTACTTCGCACACTCATGATTTATATGTATGTTATTCACAAATATATGTGGTCTCTTCGATATCAATGGGTTAACTCAAAACAATGATATATTGATATTTGTATTTCATATCGTACGAAGAGGATTACTAATAAATACTCATAATACGGATTTTTATACTATCTATTGGGAGTGCCCATTTTACAATTTTTATCTCGATCTCTTTCTTTATCACATGTATAACATCAATTTTTTTTGTCTTCTATCTCTCAAGATTTATACCACTTGTCTATTAAGCATTTTATTTAAAAAGTGATAAGCAAATATCTTCGAAACTATAATGTAATCTTTTAATTGCTACACAAAACTTTCAAGATATTCCTCTAGAAAAAGAAAAAAAAAACCTTTGAGATATTTTCCACCTTAATGGGTATGCGACCACAATTATACAAAGTCAACTAATATGAACAAGAGGTTATCAAGTACTACGAACTAGATGAGGTGAAGATTAATTAACACTGAATATTGTTGAAACTTGAAAAGCAAAATGGAGAAGTAGGAGACACGAATCACAAGGTGTGATAACGACCATGGCTATAATAGAAAAGGAAGAATGAGAGAGACCTCACAGTTATTGACAAAAAAAACTGGGGACTACTAATTTTGGGATTGCGATTGTCACTTGTTAGTTCTTCTTATATACGAATTTGGGCCATTCACATTTTCTTCACGTTTAAGGGGACTTTATTTGGATTGTGGACCACTACTCCAACATTTTTGGTGATAAGTAACGATTAGCTCAAAGTTAGTAGTATAACAATGATCATTTTCTTGTGATAACTTGGACGGATGCAGTAGTAGTTTTTTGGATTACAAATACTAACATAAAGATAGTGTTAAAATGTGTATTATGAGTATGTATTAGTAATCCTCTTTATACAATAAAAAATATGAATCAAACGTTGAAGCAGTAAGGTATCACTCATTTATTCTCATACCGTGTTAGTAATTTGAAAATTTTGTGGTTCTAGTCATATGAAAGATAGAGACCACTAGACTCTAAAGGTAACATTGCAATTGATAATTGTGGATTATACAATGAATGATCCTATTTATAAATCTAATTGTGCCAAGTGCCAACTAACATCTTTACTTCCTAACCAACTTATCATCCTAACTAAGTACACTTACATGTACATGTAATTATCCACAAAAGTTGGAAAGTTAGAATGCGAATAGAAATTTATCTAGTTACTACTATTACCTTAGAAGAGAAAAATTATCTTTTTGGTAACAAGAGAGATAAAGAGAAAAAATATTTGATCTAAATAATTTTGTTTCACTTTTTTTGCCTAACTTATTAAGAGAAAATCTGAGAGAAGTAAATGTAAATTTATTTGTATGTGTTTTTTGAGTTTTAAAGTTTCTTTTAACATTGTATTGAGACATCATCCTCTGACATTAAATTTATTTTATTTTAAATAAGGGAAATCTGATTATTTCCCCTCCATTTATGAATAAATATTTTAGGACTAATAATTAATCTTCCTCTACAGTTTATTACTTTATTTATAGCTAATTTTTGTTTTTCTCTTTCTTTAGGCACACGAATCGTAATTTCAACTGTTCTAGACTCATGCCATTGTGCAATGACTGTTTCATTGTAGAAATATTTCCTTTGTTTTCATTTTCAATATTTTAAGGCAATTTTTCAAAGTTATCTTGATATTTCTATTTCCGTTTTTAAAATAAAGAAAGTGATGGTGACACCCATTTCAAACCTTTTTGAAAATTTGGAGTTTAGTACGTGTCTTGCATCGTCAGTGGGGACCTGCAGTTGAAAAAAGCAATGCCTAAATATTATATTATAGTAATTTCTATATTTTATCGTCTATCTTGTATATTAATATTTATTTATGAAAGTATTTGAATTATAAGAATTTTGTTAGTATTAAATCTCACTTACGTCAACATCCAACCATCCATTCCTAATCCAAGCTTCCTTTCCAAGCCTCCCCAAGCTAAGCTAGGGAATGCTTATATGGCTCGGCTAGTTAAACTCTTTCATATGTAAGTTTTGATTAAAGGCACTATATTTATTAAAGGGATTATGCTTAAGTTCACAACAGTATTTGTCGTCACACAAGCACAGCACCAAGGTACTAAATCTTACATTTGTCGTCACAACAGTTTTAACTTTAATTTTTTTTTGCGTTTGTTTGTTTTTATTTTATTTTTTAACTTACAACTATTAACAAACAAACATTTTTTTTGACAAATAAATAGATAATGCTATTTAATAAAAGATATATACAAAAAGCATCAATAGTAATTATTTATATGTAATTTAAATTTTATTGTGCTTTTATCTTTTTAAATGGAAAATGTAATAAATTGAGAGGATCATAATTCATAATTCATGTAGATGATAGAATGAGACAATTATTTGTGTTTTTAAACATTAATTTGCAACTATATTAAACATTTTCAATTAGTATTATTTTTTAGGGAATGAGACATGATTTTGTGTATTTTTAAATTATGTGATGTAAACGATAATAAAAGAATCACATGTCAAAACAAACTTTTATGTTAATTTTACTTGATTAGAAGATATTAGGCTCTTGAAGTAAACAATTCTAATGATACATATTTTCTGAAAATATTGTTACCATTGTTAATCGCATTTCCATTTAAAAGAAAATATAAAAAACATAACTAGAACAAAGGAGACCAATTGAAACAGAAGATGCAAACAAAATTGCCTTCGTATTTGTTCCATGCATATTGCAAGAAAAATGTCATTTCAAGACTAACCACAAAATGCCGACATTAAGCGGAATGGGGGAGTGTGCCTTTCATGTATCGTTTGCTTTTTTTGTTTGCCAAATTGGTTTATTGTTTTATGGAGCTTATATATCCCCGGATGGAGCTAGAAAGGAGATAAATAGAGGTCATAGTCCCTTTTAAGTCTGGTAGTATTTTATATCTTTTAGTTTCTATATTGAATTTTTGTAAACTTTATAAGATATCGTATACTCTGCCTTATTCAATATATTGAGTCATTTTTTTACCAAACAATATAGAGTCATAAACACTTAATTTTCTATTTATTTTTTTGGACAAAATGAGCTAAATGTTCGAAGAAAATTAAAAACCGTTGCGAAAAGAGATACAAGTATAGAGCAAAGATAGGATACCCGTAACTAAATAAAACACAATCAAAGGAAAGGATTGACTAAGATCATACTTGACATGTGAGGCCTAGATTACTCTCTTTTGTTTAGAGGGTATTTATCCTTTCAAGATATCAACCAATTAAAATGTAATATACAAATGTAACATTAAATGTCAAATAAATGAGTCTATTTTTCTATATAAAAAAAACAAATTTAATAAGGTAACTTTTAATTTTTATTTAATTATATTTAGGTATACAATCTTAATTAATTTACACTATAGAGCTTGTAACAGTTAAAATTTCACATCAAATTCAACCCATAATGGTTGTGTTTGGTAACACGAATAAGCTAACTTATACCTTGTTGGACTAGCTTATAAGCTTCTTTTGATATAATAAGATGTGTTTGGTAAAAAACTTTTTTCACTGGCTTATAGCGTTTTCTGAGAAACTATTTCAAGTAGCTTTTGAGCTTATAGCTGCTAGTTTTTTTTACATTTTCTTCCAATTTTAACCCTATTAATTTGATTTAATTATTTTTTAATAAAACAACATGTTCATGGCTTAAAAAATAACGGCCAAGTTCATAGTTTATTTTCTTAATAAAACAACTGCCACAATTTCTCCTTTGAAACAAAACTGTCATGCTTTATTTTATTTTTTAATGAACGCTTTATATATATTTCTTAAAAGAAAATGTTTTATATTTAACTATAACTAGCCTACGGTACGTTGTAAAATTTTATATATTCTTGCTTACATTTTTTTTCCACCTTCCTCTTATTTTTGGGATTCATAAAAGTAGAGATCAATGAGCTTTTGCCCTCTTTTGTAAA
>Ga0228711_1010398_pt1 | contig 12252 bp, 6 predicted proteins | sample MedpolnodulmetaG_2_FD_177996 | JGI IMG/M metagenome (GOLD analysis project Ga0228711, IMG submission 177996) | Root nodule microbial communities from Medicago polymorpha collected in Santa Monica, California, United States - brown nodules | ecosystem: Host-associated > Plants > Roots > Nodule...
ATGTACTGTATAATTACTTAAAAACTCTTTAAATTAATAATTATTAATTTATCGATAAATTAATAACTCTCTAAATTAATAAATTTCTCCGGTCCTGACATTATTAATTTATAGAGTTTCTACTGTACCATATTAGACATATTTTAACTCAGTTGGTATTTCCTCGACCTCTGCATATATAACCGGTCATCGCGTGTTGTATAAGTTGTCAAAAAAAGTCATTCAAAAAGAAGAAATTTGTCCTAGCCTGCTTGCTGTTATTGCATTAAGACTATTCTTATTTTTATTTTTTTTTATAATATCCACATGTATTATTGTGATTATTGTAAAAAGAAAATAGAAAAGTTTAAAATAATTATCATTTTCAAACTTAAAAACAGAATACAAGTAAAATCTAAACTTTACATATTCAGCATATCAACAAACATTTCCTTGATTTATGTGAAATAAAGTTTAAGAGAGATAGAGATGAGAAAACATCTAGAAGGAGATGAGTCAGATCTAATTATAATTTGTGATGTCTTAATTAGAGTTATCAACTCGGTGTTCACTCTTAAAAATATAACCTTTTTGTTATTAGTTAGTCTCAACTCTCAAGAAAGTGATTTTCAAAGAAGAAATAGATTATTTCTACTCGATCACCATGGATCAAGGTAAACCTAATTTTTATTTGAGAATCATACATAAATCAGTTTTTATGGTTTTGTTATTGATTTACAATCTTATATATGGTTTTTGCCGAATACAAAAGGGGAACGATGTCTCTTCTATGAATGGTGTGTTGATTCCACAAATTGTTTCATTTTTTGAATTTACAGTCTGTTTTTCGCGACTTTTTTAACTAGTTTACTTCAATTTTTTTACTGTTAACCTCCGATTCTTAAAGGAATAGAGCTGATATATTTGGTTTTTGTTACAAATAGTTTGAAGTTTGGTACAAATTGTTACGTGAACAAAAACGTACATACACTATTAACTATAGATATAGATAGAAAGAAGATAGAATAGAATAGAATTGCATACACAAATACAACATGTATAGATAGAATAGAATAGGTTCTCAAAAAACATAGAATAGAATTGTTTATGTAAATATATTATTCTCTATTTTTTCTGGTGCAAATCTGAGAGCAAGAATAGGCAAAGATTACGTGGCGGCTAAGATCCTTTGCTGACTTTTTTGTTGCAAAAGTAGATAGAAAGAGAAAAGAGAGACACAAACATGGCTACTTTGAATGTTTTCTCTCAACCATTGCACCCTACAACTATTTCATCTTCTTTATGTTCTTCTTCTTCTTCTTCTAATTCTACTTTTTCATGTCACTTTTCTCTTCTTTCTTCTCACTCTTCCCCCACACTTTCTAAGCTATCTAATCATGTTCACACCCACTTCTCTAAGTCAGGTACATTTTTGTTCAACCTTAGTTAATTCAAATTCATGTTTCTGATGAACTATTTTGTATTTTTAGTCTTTTTATGTGCATGTGTTACTGTTATATTAAGTTTAAAGGTCTTTGAATTGAATATTTCTCTACTAGTTTTGAGCTTGTTTGATGATTGATGCATGTCACACTACTATGTCTCTGAGATAAGTTTTAGGCCTTGTTAACTTGGTAGAAAATTATTATATTTGGTCTTTAAGTCAGAAAAACAATGCTAGAAGCTATGTTTTCATGTTTAAAAACTATACATGGTAGATACTTAGGTCCCTTGAACATTTGTTTTGAGGTTTAATCCTGTGAGTGCGTATGAAAGTGCACTTTGAATGAATTTTAGTTAACTTCGAGGGATTAGTCTCTGTAGGAGTTTGGGTCTGTGAGCATTAGGATATTCATCCTTTTGCAGTTATTTTTTATTTTCTGAAATAATTTACTCTTGATTTCCCACTTTTGGTCTTATTTCTCTGTTAATTGCTACCGTGTGAATCGAATTGGCATCAAATTGGTCTGACCTGCCGGATGGCAGTTCACAAGTGGTAGTCAGAGGCGTGCAGAAAATACAGAACTCGTTCGCCCTTTCACCGCCACTGAAACCACCAAGACAGTGGACCACTAATCGCAACATTTCAACGGCTGGTCCCACCACCAAAGCCGCCAGATGCGTTGGTACTGATTGGTGGCTCACTTTGGGTGTGGTGGTCGGAGAGCCACATATAGCACAGAAGCCGGTTGCTTCTACACTTTCTCATTCTGTTGGAATTAGGATTAGAGTTAGCAATCATTTTTTATTTTATTTTGAAATTGGCCTAGTGGCCAACACATACTCAAATAAACACACACACGGAGAGGGGGAATGTGGTGACCTGAGATTCCACGTAAAATGTCCTCGCAGCGAAACCACTAGGTTATAACAATGAGGGCAGTTGGCAATCATATCAATTAGACATTTATTGTATTTATCGCCATCCTCTTATGAATGCACTGCGGTCTTATTTTAGACGCACACAGAAATCACTATCTCATCGTATATCATCTAAATCTTTAATTTACACTTACAATACTTCCTGCAGGCAATGGAAGTTCATGGCTGCAAAGTAGTTCCACCGCTGACAGCATTGAGCATAAGAAGGGTCCTGTATATTCAGTATTTCCTTCATCACCTGCCCAAGTTTCATCTGTCCAAGATCTGTATGAATTTATTTGTTCAGGACCTTTGCTTGACAAAATTGGTTTGACGCCAGAGAAAGTGGCCGAGTCTATAGATAAGTGGTTGTCGTATGGGGTGCAACTATGCAGATTGTTTCAGCTTAATGAATTGTTCTTGACAGAGCCTCAAAAAGTTAGGCTTTATCATTACTATATACCAGTCTTCCTCTGGTGTGAAAGTGAGATTGTTCAGCATCAGGCCAAATTCAAAGATAAAGAAGATATACCTCCTTTAGTGGTACATATAGATATAGATTTCTTCCTTCAATAAGCTTTAACTGTAAATATAACTATAGGATTTTGTAAGGAAAAAAATGTTCAAGGGCCTCATAATTTTTTCATTTTGTATGACTCAGATTGGATTTAGTGCTCCTCAAGGCTGTGGAAAGACGACCCTCGTCTTTGCTCTTGATTTTCTTTTCCAAATGATTGGCAGGTACGCTTTTAGCTTTGAAGCAATAGTGATCTTGAATTTATCTTTTATTTCGATGACTATATAAAAAGAGATTAATAACAAATTGCTATTGTATGTTAAAATTTTCAGGAAGTCTGCAACAATATCTATTGATGATTTTTATTTGACGGCTGAAGGTCAGGTATGTAAAAGCTGTTTTCTAATATATTTTTATCAATTGATACTCCCATTTTTTCTTTTTCTTTCGAGATGACAAAGTGTGTTTGGATTGTAGAATAAACTAAGAGAAGCCAATCCAGGAAATGCACTTCTTGAGGTAATCACACACATATATGAGAAGTAGCCAAATAAGTATAATCTAGGAACATTGTGCTAATGAAAGCTAAAACATTTTTTCCTTCCAGTTTCGTGGAAATGCTGGAAGCCATGATCTTCCTTTTTCTGTTGAAACTCTGACTGCTTTGACCAAAATGTCTAGAGAAGGTGGTTATTTGAACTCTCTTTTTTCTTCCTTTATTATATTGTATTTTAAGTATAATTTGTTTTTATTTGAAGTATCCAGGTACCAAGATGAAGTTACCAAGATATGATAAAGTAAGGGCATGAATTTGCATATTTTGGCTATTTAAACACTCTTGAATTTGAAGTTGCTAATAGTGAATTGCGTATTTGCAGTCTGCTTTTGGCGGAAGAGGTGATCGTGCTGATCCTTCGACATGGCCTGAAATTGAAGGGCCCCTTACTGTAAGAGAATCTTTTAATTCTAACTTTTGAACCACTTCTGAAATGTTAAGTTCAATTGGCAAAAAAATAAAAAATTATACACTAGAGACAGTATAAAGAGGGGGGGAAATGATCTGACTGAAGTAAGTCTACTAAATTTTTCTTACTACCAAAAGAACAGAACATTAACTTTATGAGTTTCTTTGAGATAATCCGCCTTTGAAATAATTGGATTTGCTATCAAAATTCAATGTGTAATGAGGGAGGGCGTGTGGAAAAGCTTATTTGGGCATATCTTGTGAAATGAAGACTTGCGCATGTCTTCGAAAAACTTTATAAAAATAACTTATGATATTCCTCTTGGCTCTTTTTAACTTATTTAGATAAGCTCTCTAAGATAGTTTATCTAAACCACTTCATGTGGAGCTTATTCTCATTCATCCCCAAATCTTATTAAACATATGCATAAGCTGTCACATGAGAATCACTTGTTCAATAAATATTTAAGTTGTTTGCTCAAACTCCCCAAGATAGTTGGTGATGTAGCATTATTCTTGCCATAAAAAAATTGGTCCTTTACCTCATGTGAATATATACTTTCATAAATAAGTGTTGATCCTGCTGTTAACAAGCACGAATGATACTTTTAGGTTGTGTTGTTTGAAGGCTGGATGCTTGGTTTCAAGCCCCTTCCAGTTGAAGCTGTAAAAGCCGTGGATCCCCAGGTTAGGATCAGTAAATTACTTTTTTGTTTCTTAATATACACATTGTGTTTATGTTGCTGATATACTGCTTATGCAAATTCTCTACCTTTTTTTTATAAGTTGAGGAATTGGCAATAAATTACGCTTTCGTATAAAGAAATAATAAACTGTTCTTAATTTGCAGCTAGAAATTGTAAATAAAAACCTCGAAACGTATTATGATGCGTGGGACAAATATATACAGTCATGGATAGTCATTAAGATTAAGGACCCAAGCTGTGTCTACCAGTGGCGCTTGCAGGTACGTTGTTTTCACATTCTCTTTCAGAAATTACAAAGTTTGTGATCAGAACCTGGTTGTAACATCCATGCATGCATCGTGCCGTTTAAATTGCAGGCTGAAATTGCTATGAGGGAGGCAGGCAATCCTGGAATGTCTGATGATGAGGTATGTTGCTCGCACGGTTTATGTTTTTATTAAATATGAATATATGATGATTTTTCATCGCTTGTGCTCTCTTCAGGTGAGAGATTTTGTTTCTCGCTACCTGCCAGCATATAATGCATACCTTCCAACTCTTTACTCGGAAGGTCCGAGTGGATCAGACCCTCAACATCTACTAAACATCGAAATAGATGAAAAGAGGAACCCTATCCTAGGTGTCTAGTTTCACAAGATGATATGACATTTTTGGCTTTTCAATTCTTTTGAGAGAATTGGAATGGCCTTTCCAATCAGTTGCACCATCGGTGGAGATAAGTAAATGTATCAGCGCTATTTTCGTTGAAATGTATAGAGGTTATTTTTATCAACACATAACAATGTCAAATGCTTTATGGTTTTTCTTATGAAATAAATGGATGTAGGAACCACAGAAAATGTTCATTGCGCAATTTATTGAAATTGAAACATTGATTTCTAGTTATTGATAATGTATTGTTAGCAAGACTTTACGCAGAAACGAAAAATCCTCATATCAAAATAAAAATAAAAATTTAACAAAGAATACAAAGATTATTCCTTAATGGCTCCCAAAATCATCAATTCATACAACAGCAGAAAATGAAACATAAACTTGTCATATGTATCTTGGAAATTAAGCAATCTAGCGACAGCAACAGCAGGTGCGTTCTGAGCAGCACCGGCAACAGCAGGTGCGTTCCGAGCTGCATCGGCAACAATCATGGAAACAAAAACAGCAGAAGAGTCCAAAGAAACTGAATCAAAGAGTCAATTGATCAGCGTGTTGTGTAGCAAAGAGAGAAATTTGAAAAACAAGAAAGAAAATAAAGAGAATTAAAATCTTAAGATCATGTATACATACCAAGCATAAAATCTTCCTTTTTCTTTTTGGCGTGTGCAGACATGATCATTTTGTGATTTATGATGCTCTGCTGGTTGTGTAGACCCCATATTATCTTTTGGAAAGAGTTGAATCTGATTCATGTAACAGCATTTGCACCTATATATATATGTATAAATATTAAAATTGATATCAAACTGATATGACTTTTTAACTGCTTAGTATATGAACATATTTAAGGCTTCCTATACTAGCTATTTTCTCTGGTCCTTAATATAGGAATTTTTTTAAAATTATTTGTCTTATTTATAAGGAAAAAATCACAATTTGATGTATATTTATTACATAAAAGACTTTTGCAGCTTAATTAATGTTTGTCTTTTTAATATTAGTGGGTATATTTAATTCTTTCTAATTTTTATGAGGGTATACTCCGTAAGTATTTCTTCATCCGTCTACGTAATAAAATATAAACAACATTAAGTCAAAGAAAATTCACATACTTTTTTCATCAATTTTGTTTGACTCGCTTCGTATATTTTGTAACTGACAAAGTATTTGTAAATATATTTAAAAGTTACGAAGACTAATGACTGTTTTGATTTTAATATTTTTTGGTTTTTTTCCATCTCTTTACTTTTTTTCTAACCAATTATTGTTGTGGTTACTGGTTAGTAGTAAGGAATTGATAGAGGGAAAGGCCACATTGGCTTCTCAATTTATTAAGACCAATCACATGACAACTTTCTAATCGGTTTAGAAGATGAGAAAGTGTCATAGTCACTCCAATTCAAACCTGTCTGTCATGTTTCTTTCCCATAACATACACTGGTCCGTGCCTCAATTTATTACTTTACTCAATGATTGACTTCTTTATAACCACCCTTTAAATAAGAAACTCAACCACTTTTAATCAAATCTGGTTATGTCAATACCAACAGAAAATTAAGCATATGCTGTCAAACCTTGTACATCTACTTCCTCCGTGTCAAATTATAAATCGCTTTACATTCCAATGAAACAGTGGTCCTATGTTAATCATGTATTTGAGTGTGCTTCCAGTTCCACCATGTTCTTGTAATGAATCATATGTTGTTTTAAAAAACTTAATTTTCATACAACAATGGTTTACATTGTTCCACAGTATTTTGGAGTTGGTAAATGAAAAATGATCAATATTAAAGCATGGGGATCACATGCACAGTATAGTTTTTAACATACACTTTCGATATATAGGCTTTTCTATTTGCTCAACTTGCAGTCCATGTGCGTAAAAGACTACACCAAATTACAATCCCTTATATAATTTAGAGTGCACTTTAAAAATAATAAAATGCAATAATATAGACACTGATTGATTTGAAATAACTAAATTAGATTACCAAATGGTACAATATTGTTACAACAATTTCTACTCCAATTCGTTTCTAGGCCAGGCCGGACCCAGGCATGGGCCGGAGGTGCGATGGCCTAGGGCCCTTGCCAGTAGGGGGCTCAAAAAAAAATTATGGTGGGGGTGTATGTAGAAATATTTGGTTTTTCGGATATATATATATATATATAGCAAATTTCAGTGAAAGGCTCCAAACATTGATATGATGAAGGTGCTACAGTTCCAGTCTCTAGTTCTACAGTATTTTATTTTGTTTTGGTGTCTATGGAGCATTTGATTTATTTTAATATGTTGCTTAAAAAAACATTTATTTGATAGTAAAAAGCGGGAAGAAAAAAAACGAAATGAAAAGCCAATAAAAAACAGAACAATAAGTTAAAAAAATTTATGATGTATTATGTAAAGTGACTTTTTCTCATATTATGTTTTAGACCCGTAGAATTTTAAGAACGGCTCTCATTCGTTTGCATGATTTTTATGAAAATGATCGAATGTTAAAACTAGGGAATGAAAGATAAAACGCTAAAAAATCAAGACACTATAAAATACAAAAAATTGCTTGTATACAAATGCAGGGAGATAGAAAATGTAACAGATTATTGATTTTGTAACTTATACACCAAACAAGTTCTGCACAATAAAGACATATGGACTAACCGTGTAAGTTTTGTCACCAAGAAGGTGGATTTCATTGAAACCATCAAGGTATCTCAAGCAGTATGTTTTATCCCAACCTTGAGGGAAAACCTGCAGATAATATATCGAGACCTGTTGAACATGGGAAATTGATCAAACCTTATATATGACAAATTGATCAAACCTGCACATAATGAGAAACTCTAAGTTGGTCACAAACACAAATAAAATATGCTTAGACACACACTTGAATAAGAAAAATTTAAATATAAAAGTAAAAAATGATGTGATTAATTTATTTTTCTTTTAATTTTTTTCAATTGTGTGTGTATGCTCAAATATTTTTAGTTTGGGGTTGTTACTATGTAAGAGTTTCTCGCATGTAATATATAAGCCCCCGACCATCTTTAAATATTTTTAGAGTAAACCATCAAATTAGTCTCTGTTTTTGTAGGTTATTTTTAAATTAGTCTTTGACTTTATTAATATTTTAAACTAGTCATTGTCTTTAAGAGTTTCTCAATTTGGTCCCTCGTCATGTGATAAAAACATAAAAACAAAAACCTAATTAAGAAACTTTTGACAAAGATAGGGACTGATTTGAAATATTAATAAAGTCAGGGACTAATTTGAGAAGACTTACAAAGACAGAGTCTCTCTTCGTAACTTAAAAGTAAATCCAAGGAACACTATTATACTCCCTCTGTCACATTTATAAGTAACATTTGTTTTTTCATATTCATTAAATAACTGATGTATCTGAAATATAATACAGTCAAGATACATCACTTGTTTAATGAATCTGAAAAAGTAAAAGTCGTTTATAAATATGACTAAAGGGAGTACAACATTAAATAATATACATATTATTTTTCTTGAAATAGAAAAGCCTTCTTACATATAAGCTGCTAATTTATTATTCTTGTTGATATGAAATGTCCTGAAAATTAAACGACTTAATCCTACTAAGAACAACTATTACAACATTTATGTTGTTGTGCAATATTTTAATTAATGATGTAAATTGGCAGACAACTTACTTGAATCAAATTATAAAGAGAATTATTTTAGAAATTTATTGAACCTTGGTGATGGTGTGCTTTGTTAATTAAATAAAACAAATTAATAGATAATTAATTTAAATATAAATAAAAATTGAATATTAGATAAATCACATACAATTAATTTTCTCTCATGTTCATGAACTAAACATGGCTCTGGAGCACCACCAAAATAAAAAACATGGCTTTGGAGTAATGTATTTCAATACAAACTAAACCATTAATATATTTTTCTAAAATTACACACATGATTCATTCCACGTGTATTAAATATGACTTTTAAAGTCATGTATTTCAATTACAGCAGCAACATTAACTACATGCATGAACCATCAACATATCTTTCAAATAATATATATTTTCCTCATTCTATATGTATTAAATAAGACTTTCATTGTAAGAATAAATATTATATATGTTAGAAATACAAAGAGATTCTCAACTTTATCTTTAAATTCTATTTTTTCTACTATACCCTCTACTATTTATTACTCCTGCTTCTTTCAATTCTTTAATTTATCTTTCATATACCATTAGTGAAAGATAATTTTGTAAAATGACATATAATGTCTTTTTCTCATACAATATTAACTGCACATTTTAATTTGTGTTAAATGATCAAAATGTCACATAATTTTCTTTAAATAAATGTCATATAATTTAAGACGGAGGGGGTATGTTTCTATTTTTTGTTAAATAATTGAATTCAGTTTCTATAAATAATCACATAATATTTAGTAACATTATATTATTTTATTGGAAAATTATAAATTACATCAATTGCATTTTGAAATTAGACGGAAAATATCAACAAAATTAATTATTTATTTGCTCTCTCATTTTTTTATATTTATTTGTTTCTTCTTTTCCACAAAATTGTAAAATAAAAGACACTTTGGCGAACACACGAGCACAAAAAATTATTCCCAACTAATTATTTAACATATAATATTAAAAACAATTAGTGTACATGTTATTATTTATACTATATGTATGTATTATTAAAAAAATAATTAGGGTTCTTTATGAATGGAGCCTTAGGCGGTCTCCATCTTGACCGTGCTCAAGATTGCCACTAGCTACTCATATGAATATTCTATTTAAAAAACCAGCATAATCTAAAATAAAATAAGACACCAAATTAATATTATTCATAAAAATTATAAGTAAATCAAAATTCATAATAATGATAGTATAAAATATATTCTTTTATGTTGATAGATTCCTCATAGATACCAATAAGGATGTGCCGGGATGGGGATGGGAAGAGTGTGATGGGAAACGATGGTGATGATGAGAGAAATTTTGAAGGGTTGTGATGTGGAGAGAGGATCACGCCTAAATTATCCTTAATAAATTTAGCAATTTTTTTTAGTATAGAATTTAACATTTTTTTATCTAATTAAATTAAACATTTTGTATTTGTTATTAGTAGACACTTATTTAAAATCTTTTCTAACACGAGTGATAATTGATTTTTTTCTTACAATAATATATCAAAAAAGATTATAATTTTAAATAAATACTATATACATTATATATAAATATACAAACAATAGAAACCATTTTAACCTTCACATAATTATAATCAAACCATATTATATAATAATATAAAATAAATAATATTAAAAAATTACTTTGTGCATTGCGTACATTTTTTTTGAGGAATTGTGCATTGCGTACGTGAACACACTAGTAAATAAACCAAATCAAAATAAACAACAATTGACAAAATAGGAAAGAATACCAAATGAATCTATATTAAGCAGCTAAAACAAATTAAGTTAGTATCATCTCTAAAAATAGAAAATAGCAAATAAAATTTTAAAGCTAAAAACATTCAAAATAAAATCCAACATAAATCTAAAAATGGATGATTCATATAAAAACATATTCTATAGGCACAAAGTCAAGTCAAGTTCTTGACCATTTGGGTGCTCATAATCATCATTTCGATGGTTATGGTCTATCATTTTGTTGTTGCCGACTATGTTGGGTATTGTTAGCAACTTGCTGCTGATTATGTTGAGCATTGTTAAGGTTTTCGTGCATATGTAAATTCACTCTTGCTGTGCTGGAACCTAGATCAAGTTTTGATATACACAACAACAATAGGGTCAACAAACCTAGCCTTACAGTCCGACTCCAATGCATTAGCTAAAGCTAATATATGGGCATTGATTTGTCACGGTGCAAGACAATTAGACACTTTTTTCTTCCTCAAGGTGATGACCATGTTCTAGATAGTATGTCTAAAGAAGGAGAGATGTTTGTTGTATCTTTCTGTTTATACATCTTGCATTAAGACCATATCAGCAGCTAAAAGAAACTGAAAACGAAGATTCATAAATTGAATAAAGAAACCACAAAATAATAAATAAAATAATTATCATGGTTATGATTCAATTTTTTAGGTTTTGATTCCTTCTAAATTCTAATAAAAGCCATAACAAAAAAATAAAAAATAAAAAAGTTAAAATCCTACCTTCTTTTTTTTTGAATAAAAGTTAAATCTAGCTAGAACTAAAATTAACAAACTTTTTTTTCAAATTTAAATTAAAGCTAGAACAAAAGAATCAAATTTAACAAATACTTAAAGCCAGAACAAAAGAATCAAACTTAACAAATACATTCTTGAAATTCACCCCTAAAAAAAGAATCAAAATTACCAAACTTTTTCTCAAAATTCATCACCAAGAACAAGAGTCAAAAGTAAAAAATAACAAGATTATCCAAACTTTGATGGTTCATCATCTAACCAAGATGGTGGTAAAAAAAATTCATTTAATTGATATATGTATGTATGTATGTATCCTAAACTCTCTCTTGATTAGAAAAATAAAAATATAATTGGTAGATATTAAAAGAGACATAGAGGGCTAGCCTAGGAGAAGGACCGAGAGAAAAATAAAGAGTGAACCATCAACTTGGTCCCTGAATTTCCACGCGTCGGTCAACTTAGTCCCTCAATTATGCGAAATATCAACTTAGTCCCTGAATTTGTTAAATGTCAATCAAGTTAGTCCTTTTGTTCAAACGGAGCGTTAACGGGCTGACGTGGCCGTTAACCTCTCACATGTCAGACGCCACGTAGGCAGGGACTAATTTGGTCGATAATAACAAACATTTCGAAGGACTAAATTGATTGATTTGCAGAAAATGTTTTGACTTTCTTCCCAAATAGCTCTTTTCTTCCCCAACGGCTCTTTCTTCCCCAATTGTATAAAATTGAAACCCTAATTACACAATCTACACTCAATAATCACCAAAATTTCCTCCAATAATAAGTGGTCCAGTTCTTCCCCAATTCAATAAACTTCAAACCCTAATTTTTTCGTATTGAATCTGAAAGCCAAAATCCTCAAAATTTC
>Ga0228711_1010399_pt1 | contig 12251 bp, 6 predicted proteins | sample MedpolnodulmetaG_2_FD_177996 | JGI IMG/M metagenome (GOLD analysis project Ga0228711, IMG submission 177996) | Root nodule microbial communities from Medicago polymorpha collected in Santa Monica, California, United States - brown nodules | ecosystem: Host-associated > Plants > Roots > Nodule...
TACTCTAAAAAAAAAAAAAAAAAAACTCAAAATAATGTGTATGTGAAAATCCCTTAAAAGTTTCAGATTTGATTCCCTCCGGTATCAATTTAAATGGATTAATTTAACTTCTTAAAAAAAATACATACGGGAAAACAATAAAAAGAACTAAAAAAAAAAATTAATTAAAAAAAGTGTTATGATCCATGCAAGACAACACAAAGGGTCAATTCCCTAAAAAAAAAAACACAAAGGGTCAATAAAATATGTTCTAGTAATAGGATCTATTATATCTATTAAATTCAATTAGACCCTCCAAATTAGATCACGGCACATCGTCATGTAAGACGACTATATTTGTCATTCTTAAAATTGAAGGAATTCTCCTCTTACTTTTCCTGAACTATTGTTCTTTGCAAGTTCACACTTCAATTCATATCTCAATTTGTGTTAAGCCATTTACTATCAATCCGTTACAGTTTTAGCAATCAATAGTCTACTATTTCGGTTTTTATTTTCTAAAAATGAGGCACCCACACTATGAAGAACTCATGCAATTTGAGTTTCGGATTATCAACAATTTTCTAATTGACGCACCCACTTCTTCATTTTAACATCTCATACAAAGATCCTAATTTCATAATTGAACCTTGTGATTCATAATACAGTGACAGAATAGAAGATTCATCAATAGTTTTCAACAACTTCTGCATGCGCTTTACTTGCATCGGTGGGGATCTCGCCTACATACAAAGCTTCACAATTTATCTTTTTGTTACCATTGTTGTGAGTCTCTATCCCATTACTGTTACCATCTTTCATTCACATATCATAGTTTCCTTTAACTTCTAATTTCTATTGTCTTAGAATTTTTGTTTTTGATCAATAATATATTATATATGTGTTGTGTGGTTCAAATAGTTATAATTTACAATTAAAAGGTTGTCTTTTTTCTATATTATGTTTTCATTACACTCTTATCAAAACTCTACTCAAGTATACCTATATCATGTTATTTTTTCTATTGAAACTATTATAATAACACTATTACATTTAAAGGATGACATTGCGCGCGGTGTGTTTTAGTTTAAGGTAGGCTGTGAAATGAGCATATGATCTAATTTCCTTTTGATCATGATGAGAATATTTCAATGGAAACTCTAACGAGAAATTGTAATGATCTTGTGAGAATGGAGAGAATTGTAGTCCTAAGCACACATCCTCTCCTCTTTTACGTAACATAACTTAAATTTTCACTCTAATTAACTATCCTTCACATATGTAATCTTGCATAATTAGAGAGAATTGGACTAATAATAATTGCACTACCACCATTTTAATTAGGTAATAGAATGTCTATGATAAAACAAATTATTCTATCTACCACATGATAAGTTTTCATCACATATTAATTTCTTTTGCATAGTTTATGAGTAATTAATTTTTTTTTTAAGAATCAAAAATGGAATATATTACCAACGATAGTGGTACCTCTTTAGCACAATGTGTACTAAAGAGTTCAAACATAACAACGGGTCCGACCACCATCTCTGAGTGCCATATACAAAAGAGGCGTTATTTGCCTTCAACCAACAATGTGAATTATGTTTTACTTTTTCTAAAAGAGCTATAATGGGAGTTTGGATATTATTGAATAACCTGTTATTACGCTCATTCCAAACTAGCCATATGCATAGAAGCCACAGAAGTTGAAGAAAAGATCGCCTCGCTTTCGAAACACCTAAGTAGTGAGTAAACTGATAGATATGATCATGAATGCTATGAGGTTCCACTCCTACAACACCAAGCCAAAGCCTGACATGTTGCCACAAAGAACCGAAAGTATCACAATGAAGAAACAAGTGCTTTGCAGACTCGACATTGCCACCGCCAGCCACACACCTGCTCGCCTCATCTTGAATAATACCGCGATGTAATAGGTTGTCTTTTGTCGGCAACCTATTACGCATCAGCCTCCAAGCCAAAATAGAAACCTTCAATGGAACCTGCTTATGCCAAATGAGGTCTTCTATTACGGCAACATTATGGGTAGCCTGCGCAGTGAGAAGTTGATACGCTCCACGCACCATATAACCCCCCACAATGTCAGGTTGCCAAATCCACCTGTCAGAAACATTAGGCTGCAAAATAATATTGTTAAGTAAAAGCCTACACTCCACCAACAACTCCTCCTCCCAAACCCACAACCTCCAACTCCAACTCCACGCCTCACCTCCTTCCTCCCAACCGGGAGCTAGCATTGAAGCCACCGTGCTAGACTTCTCAACCGCCAGCTCAAACAAACGACTAAACCTCCTACACAACAGAACATCACCTAACCACCTATCATACCAAAATAAAGTACTTGTCTCGTCCCCTAGCTTCCTCGACACCCTCTCTGAGAACCACCCGCCCTCATCTTCACCAACACCATCCCTAATCTTCGCTACTTCCCTCCACCAATAAGAAGCACTCCGGCTCCCAACCTCCAACCTCCCCTCCGTCTCACCATACCTCGCTACTAAAACCCTATACCACAACCCTCCTCTATCAACCATCAATCTCCAACACCACTTACCTAATAACGCAAGATTAAACTCCCTCAACTGCCTGACACCCAAACCTCCTTGCTCCTTTTGTAAACAAATAGTGTTCCAAGCTATCCAAGGAATTTTTCTATTATCCTCACACCCTCCCCAAAAGAAATTTTTAAATATAGATTCAAGGGAAGAGAGAATACCTGACAGAGCTTTGAAAAAGGAAAGAGCATAGACATACATAGAATTCAGGACATATTTGAGCAAAACCAAACGGTCCCCGAAAGAAAGAATGCATATTATAATGAGCAAACTATTCGACAACCGATTTATTAGTAAGTAGATAAATATTGAATTCTCAAATCCAACATGCTCAATATTGAATCAAATCCACCATGCTCAATATTGAATTGAGATTATAGTAAGTAGATAAAATTCTATGGTCAACAAATAATGGTCGTTGACACTCGGTCGTCTTGATATCTTTCTAATATAATTTGAGTAAATTACACTTCCCTTCCCTCAAAGATGCTTGAATTACATTTTCCTTCCCTCTTATGTTAAAATATACACTCCCCTCCCCTCTTATTCAAAACATATTAAAAAACTTTTCACTCCCCTCCTCTAAGAGAAGCTTGAATTACATTCCCCCCCTCTTATGTTAAAATCTACACCTTACTCCCTCAATATATATTTTTTTATTTCTAATAATCTAGCAAAAAATAATAATAAGCTAACACAATTCGAAAAAAATAGTATTGCGGGTCTATTTTAATATAATAAAAAATTGAATACATATTTTTTCGCTATTTTTAATTCACAATTTCATTAACATATGATTTTAAACCCTATTATAAAATATGAAACAACCAAAAATAAAATTAAAATATGTGAAAAATTACTAAAGACAATAAAACATGGTTATTTAAAAGTTAATTTTATACTCTAAATTATAAAATTAATAGCAAAATATTTAAACTTAATTATCATTGACATTTAAATTATTAAGAAATGAATTAATTTTTCTTAAATGGTGGCTCAAAATTAATATATATCATAAACATATTTATTTATGTCAAAATAGATTAAAGTGTAGTGCATATTTAATTATTAAGGGATGAGGTTGTAATTCAAGCATATTATAAGGGAAGAGAGTATAAATTTTACTTTTCAAGGGAGGGGTGTGTATATTTTAACATAAGAGGGGGAGAGAAGTGTAATTCAAGCATCTTTAAGGGGAGGAGAGTGTAATTTACTCATATAATTTTTCGTCGGCTTCATATTTTAAAGTGCTCCTGCTTTCAAGAAATTTCTTTACTAGGCCGATATATTTTCATTTAGTTGTTTTTTTCATCCCACCGTTAACATTGTTTTGGCTACTCTTCCTTATATTTGAAGACAACCGTGGACATAATTCAACATCTTCATCTTTATTTTTGATACAAAATAAAGATGAAGATGTTGAATCATGTCCACCATTGTCTCCACCTTTATAGTTATAAAATGTTAGAGCATTAGATTAAATATTTTTAATTATGAACAAGCACATTAAAAAATAGTTTATCCATATGACAATTTAACAAAGATTAAAGTCATTTAATATTGTTTATGTATCAATTATAGATAAAACTCTACTACGAAATGTTATATTGGTTCTCATGTCAATTATAAAAAAAAGTTGAGATGAAATATTTAGTCAATGTATATAATATAGTAAGTTGTATCCCTATCATACCACAAGATTACTCAAAACCAAATATATATTGCAAACATGTAACACCGATTCACAAATTGTATAATAAATTATACACAACCATCGTGAAGTAGAATAGAATGTCATTTAGAGATAGTGCAATCCAATATATTCACTAAGTCATAAGTCTTTAGAAAACGAAGTTGAAGTAGATAGTTGTCATTTATTTGTATTTCTATTAATATTAATATTATTTTTTATTAGATAAAATTAAAAAAAGGTTAGAAGTTATAAAATAGTATGATAATCATTTTTCAAAGGTGCCAGATAAGCGTATAGTAACTTAAGTTTAGTTTATAATGTTGAAGCATTTTTAGAGATGCCACACCATCATAATATTTGCTCAAGATTAACCTACGCTTTGTTTATAATACAAATATAGATAGATAGATTATTATTATTATTTCTCATTCTCATAAAGGCTAACATGCAAAAATAGGGGATCCAACCTCAGAATCAGTGGTGACCCTAAATATGATCGGGATGAGCTACCACCCATAACTCATACATAATAGGGCACCAATTATTTTAGTAGTACGGATGTATAAATTTTTAGAGGTGAACTTTTTTTTAATAATATACATTAATAGTAAGGGGAATACAATTTTTGGATTTTTGGTACTCGTATGTTTGCAACAGCGTCTTTTACACATTTGTGCACGAAAAAAAGTAAAAAATCAATAGATAAAAAAAAAGAGGCTGAATAAATAATTAATGTTGTTGATGATTCTCATGTAATTTCAAAGTGATAAATGATGTAATTTGTAATGTTAACAGGTAATTGCAAAATTTTATGCAACTATTTATTTATATTTTTTTAATTATTTGATAGAAGATAGATACATATAATTCAAATAGGGATTAAAATTATTGTCACTCTGTATTTCTAATATATATAATATTTATTTTCATGTGATATGTGTGACCCAAAAAGTCATATTTAATATATGAAAACTGAAGGAGATATGTATTCTTTACAATATATATTTTGGGTTTTTGGTACTCGTATGTTTGCAACATCGTCTTTTACACATTTGTGCACGAAAAAAAGTAAAAAATAAATATATAAAAAAAATGAGAGGCCGAATAAATAATTAATGTTGTTGATGATTCTCATGTAATTTCAAAATGATAAATGATGTAATTTGTAATGTGCTCACAAAATAATAGATAATTGCAAAATTTTATGCAACTATTTATTTATAAAAAAAAAAATCAATTATTTGATAGGCGATAGATAAATAATTGAAATAGGGGTTAAAATTATAATCACTCTGTATTTCTATTATATATAATATTTATTTTCATGTGACATGCATGACTCAAAAAGTCATATTTAATACATGAAAATTGAAGAAGATGTGTATTGTTTACAATATATATATATATATATTGGTGGTTTGTGCATGAAATGTATGAATAAAAAATGCATATTCAGTATATGAAGAATAAGAGAGATTTGTATTATTTGACAGATATATTGGTGTGATTCATGCATGCAGTCGGTTGTGTTATTTGTAATTGAAATGTATGACTCAAAGAGTCATTTAATTCGGGGAAACAAGTATTTTGGTCCTTGAATGTGTAACCACTTTAGTCATTGACGTTAAAATTGGCCATTAAAAGCTGAGTTGTCAATTGTTTTGGCTGGCAAGGAATATGGCGTGGCCTTAGGGACTAAAGTGACATAAACCAAACCAAACCAAAAATATTACTTTAAATCCTAGGCTGAGACCCGTGCGTTGTGCGTTCATAGAGTTGCATTGATATGGATGGTATGAGACAGAAATGTATATTGAATAAGATACGATGCTAAATTATCTTAGTAAAATAGTGTGGCATAAAAATTACTGACCTAGTATAATATGACTTTGTATTCTAAATTTAACTTTATTTTCAAATTAAAAAAAGTTTATACATGCCTCATGGTAACTAGCATTCTTCAATATGATAATTTCTTGTCGTTCGGACATCTTAAAAATAATATATAATTTGTCATTATAGTATTAAATAGTAATCAGGTTAAAAATATAAAATACAAAATCATTAGAATAAAAAAAAATTAATTGTACCTTTGACTTTCTATGTAAAAAGAGAATATGTGAAAATGTTGACAACACTTCGTCCAGGAATAATTGTCGACAACTGATGCTACAATTGATATTAGAATTGTTAGCGGTCATCTTTGACATGATCTTATATATTACATCTTTCGGTCCCGGTCACTGTTATAAATGAATTTTACATTTTAGATTCATTCAATAAATAATGTATATGGTTTTTAATAAATGTCATATACATTATTATTGAATGAACGTAAAATGTATATTTTGTTTATAACAGTGACCGGAAAATGTATGTTATTGTTTTGCCACAAATCCAGTGCACAAAAAGAGTTTTATTACTGTCGAGAATGTAAAGACCTTCCTGGTCAAGATAAGTGTCTACTTTGTATTTCTAGATGGAGACTTAAAATCAAAGACAGTTTTTAAATCGATCACCTATAAATCGGATCATGAACCGATTTAAAAAGTTATTTTTACCCCATTTAAAAAGTGTTTTTTGTACTAGTGATTGTCTTCATTTCTCTAAGAAGAGTCAAAATGCGGTCAATTCTAGTAGTTATTGAAGGTTTAGGGTGTAATCTATGCATTATTCAGGACTTCAATAGAGGACAACTCTTTAAAAATCGTGGACATATATACTCTTCATACTAATTTTCAATGAAGCACTCTCACCTTCTAAGTATATCGTGGAGATATACTTTGGCCTCTCACTGTAGATTTGCACATTGGTCATTTGAAAAAACACATGTAATTTGCACATTGGATAAAAAACACTAGCAATGTCCATTAGTAGATTGCATTGCCTCTAATATTTGTCAAAATTTTGTTCCATTAGAGCATTCACCTCTTCAATCCTCGAAATTTCTGGAAGATACACATTTTCAAAAGTATACTATACTTGCTACATGAAATGAAATTACATGAGTAGATAAGTCGAAGACCTCTAAAAGTTTACAAATCTTCTCAACTATCTTAATCTTCAGGTGAAGGTGTAACACCGTTGTGTGGCTCCCTTTTCTTATAATAACATGGAAATACAAACTTGAATTTTGATGTAGTAGATAATACGTGAAAAATAGAATTCCACATTGGTGAAAATTCAATAACAAGCTTCCTATCTTTCAAGTGTTTTTGTTCAACAATGTCACAAAAAAATTTCAACCTCAGATTATTGTGATTAATATATTTGACAAATTGTAAATAACATTCTTAATAATGCTAAGACCATCTTGCACTAACAAGTTTAGGATGTGAGCACATCATCTAACAAGAAACAAAGCACCATCCAAAAATAATTTACTCAACAACGATAAGTTATCCTTGAGGTTCCTTAAGCATAATCATTTTAGGAAACATTATCAACAGACATTGAAAACACTTTATTTTTGGAAAATGTTTAATCAAGCGACAAATATTACAGCCACAACATCACGAAGGCATATTAATGTTATACAATTGAAATTCCACTACCCCACCTTCCCTTTTTTTTCCGGTCAGCATGAGATATAATTGGTTCCACGGCAATTCAGGACGAGTTCGGGATAAAAAGCCTCGCGAGAAATAGCATCACCGTTTATTTTTTTATCCCTCAAAATTTGAAGTACTTGAAGATTGCATCTTCCACGTCAATTCCATGTCACAGGGCTCAAAACTCTCTTTTGTAGTTTTTTATTTATTTTAAAATCGGGTATCCTCCGCACGCAAATGTGGAGACTAATCCCTCGAGCATTGTGGGATCCAAATGGACGACAAGCTCTCCTTAAGAGTTTTAACGTTGTTGCATGCCCAAAGCTGGATTCAAACTCAAGACCTTGATTAAACTATAAGAGACTCGTGTCATCTCATCCAAGCGCTCTTGGATTCTCTTTTGTAGTTTTGACATTTCAACTATGAAATGTCCTAAAATCACAAAATAATCAACAACTTGATTTCGGCATATCGGTAGTTACTAATCTTTCTTACAATTTTCTACTTAATTTTTAATGTTTTCTTAGCTGCGTCGTATATTGCTAAACAATCATCTCTTATGTCCTCGTTAGCTTAGCTCAGTTGGTATGGACAATGCATAAAATATGCAAGGTCCGGAGTTCAAACCCCGGCCACCACAAAAAAAAAAAATCATCTCTTATGGTTTTTATGATTACTTTTTGAAATTCTGAATTTGCAAACTAAAAACACCGTATCAAAAACTCAACTTCAATAATGTTAAAAGGATATTCATGTACCATAATAAAAGTGGGAATAATTTTTCTCATCTTCCCATTAGAGTATCTAACAAGAAGAACAAAAAATGTGTTACATAGATTTGAAGGTTGGAATAGAATAGAGTGGGTTGTTTATTTTTTGTGCACAATTGCAACGTCTTTTACATGGAATAGATAAATTGTATTTACACTATTCTCACACCTAATTGTTGCCTTTGATGCTTGCATATTGTTGGAGGTTTAGTTTGTCGAGATATAATCTGAATTAGAGTATAACAATCTTTGGCAAGCTACACATGAGTCATAGATTCCATCATATTATCATTCTCTTAAAATCATTGAGTGTCATATAAAAATGTAAAAAATGTAATAATATATTTATTTACAATATCAAAATTCTATACAATTTTTTAGTGTTAGACTAATCAGCGTAACTTATATATTGTTATGCTTTTACAATAACTACAAACAAAAAAAATACTAAAGACAAAGAAAGGGACAAAAAATAATTTACAACTCCAATATTACTGCCCATTAAGCTGCATGTTGTTGGAGATTTAGTTCCTTTCTTGTCAGCCAAATTTGAATTAAAAAACTATCCAACACCACCCTTTTCATTAACATTCATCAATCTTTTTTATAATATCTTCTTTAATTATTCTTCAAAAAAATGTCTGGACGATCTATACAAATCATAAGGAGCCCATAGATGGTCCACAATGCATGGCTTCCTTGAATCCAACCTCAACCATGGTTTACCCTTTCCACTCCAATGCAATAAACTAATAGGACCAGGGTGTAAGCTTCTACATTTACCTTCAATGTTATCACCACCTAAACCATGTTGGTTCCATCTATGATCAACTGCTTTAATATTCCCTGCCAAAACCAACAAAAATGGTGGAAGAGAACCCAAATGATATATCCTCTTAGATTTCTTTTGCACAGCCATCCATTCCTCAACTTTCTCTGTATACTTTACTTTTCTCCATTTATCAACATCCATCACCATTACACCCGTGTTGAAATAACATGGCTTTCTTCCATCAAACGTCTTTGCGAGAACCGGGTCCGACCAAAATTGTTTTGTGAAATACAATGTGAAATCTGTATGACAATATTCTGGTGCAGCCACTACTTTCCCTTCCATGTCTACACCCCAAAGCTTAGCTATATCATCAACCACAACAAGGTCAGAATCTAAATATATCACACGTTGTACATTTTCTGGTATTGTATCTGCAAGATATATCCTTGCATAATTCAAAGGTTGATCCAATGCTTTTCTAATGGACTTTGATATCTTACCGCGAACACGGTCAGAATTAAAGTGATAAATCGTCATGTTTAGATAAGGGAAGGTTGATTTTATGCTTGTGAATAGTTCAGGAGCATCATGAGCAGAAAGAAAGTAGAAGGCAAGATTTTCTGGACATGTTGAATGTTGTAACATGGATAAAACTGCAGCCATGGTTCCACGAAGATAATTGATATCAAGGGTCATGGCAACGTTTATACGATCAGCTTCTGTGGAGCCACATTCCTCGCCGTTTCGAAAGGCGGGGGCTTCACGAAAAAGAGGGAGGTCAGAGGAGGGTAGGCGGACAAGGCCAAGGCGGATAGAGGTAATGGGTTGGAGGAAGGACAGGAGGCCAAGGAGTATGACAACTACACGAGAGGTGAAACTCCTGAAGACCATCCTGTCTTAAAAGAAAACAAGCAAAGGTTTTTGTTGTTTTGAAAGAAATCTTGGGTTTGGAGATTTCATAGAACAAAATCTAATGAAGAGAGGACATTGAGTCTCGCATGGTGCATGAGATTGGGAGTGGATGCAATATTGTTATTGTGAGGATGAGAGAAACTTTCGGGTGATCTATATTTGATTTTGACTTTTGACTAATTTTAAAACTTGCATGCCTTCAAGCAGTCAAATAAATTAGTAGATTCTTATTCATTTTATTCTGACTTTTGACTAATTTTGAAACTTCCATGATTTTATTTTCTCAAAATAGTTAAATAATGTACCGACCAAAGGGATGAGGCATACACAAGCATAATGCACCAATTAGCGCTTATAATGTATATCTTTGACAAATAGTTTTATTAATTTGTAGCACATCACATAAGATTTTTTCTACATTACCCCGTTGATATATTCGATGTAATTTATCTTTATTAAAGAAAATTCAATTTTTTTCATTTTATTCTTATAATCATTTATTATTATTTTTTTAAGAAGATCAAATTTCTTCATTCAACGTGTGATCTCAATTTTGTTCGGTCTAGAATGGAATCTCACATGTCATTGGCTGTAAACTACCATAACTTATCAAGAGGTAATGTAGATCTTATCGATAGATTTTTTTTTCTTCTTACAATCAATTATCATTTTCATCTTAAAAATATTAAACTTCTTCATCTCTTTCATTTAACATTTTATCTTACTCTTCTTCATACCAAAATCGAATCCAGGGTAATTTATCATCAATTTATATAATGTAGGCTCCACTCATCACATATAGTATGATGTTTCACCTTCTAAAGCACATTCTCAAGCTTCCAAAACAAATTCTCACTCTCTTTTTTTCTATATCGTTAAAGTAAAACATCAAAATCTCTCTTTTGTACCAAAAAAAAAAAACAAAAACTCAATATTCTCCCCTTTCTCTTGAATCTCCATCCTCATAAACACCAACTTTCATCATCTTCTTTCTAGTCTCTATTTTAAAACTCAAACCCATTAAATTCACTCTAATCACCATTCACATCAAATTCGTTGGTCGCATCAACCAATATAAACTACTTAACATCATTCTCACATACACTTTCATCTCCATCAATTTCATGTTTGAAGTAACATCTCTTTGAACATTCTCAAAGTATCCAACCATTTATCTTCTCTTAATCATAAAATAACACAAATCAATTCAACCGCGACAATCATCATTCTCTTCTTTTTTCATCAATTAATTGAAAAAAAAAATTAACTTCGGGGGTTAAATTGTGTTAAATAGTTAAATTTGTGTTAAATTGTTATTCTTTTAGTTAAAATCTATTTGTTATTCCATTTACAATGTTTGGGTGTTGAAATTTCCACTTTTGTTTCTTAGATTCAGAAGGAAAAAAATGTAGCACTCTCACTTTTCTCCTCTATCTTTTCACAAAACTCTCTCAATATCATCTCCACCACTGCACTCCCACCGTTAACGCCGCTTCATTGTTCTTAAATCAAGCTTCAATGTGAGTTAGTGCTGAAGCTTCAATATTTGAAGGATTAAAGCTCGAAAGATGGATTTTGTGTTGTATATTGGTTTCAAATTGAGATTGCAGGAAAACCTAAAATCGTGTCATGATTTCAGGCACTGTGACACGATTGGATAGGCCGTGAGTGTGGTCTTTGAGACGGAAAATCGTAACACGATTTGGGAAATCGTGACACGATTAAACTACTTTCTCACTAAGTTTCACTTGAAAGGGACTAGTCACAACGGCTGTTCAGACAAAATCGTGCCGCGATTTTACAGAACTGTGACGTGATTTTGGACTGCAGTGACTAGTATTTAAGTGGGTTCTGCAACATTTTTGAAGTAGAGTTGAAGCTAGAGACCTAGGGTTCACAAAGGGGGGAACTTGAGGGTTGAGTATCTTTGTAAGGAGGGTCTCTAGGATTGGGATAAACATTGTAAACACCTTGGGTAGTGAGATTAAATCA
>Ga0228711_1010400_pt1 | contig 12251 bp, 6 predicted proteins | sample MedpolnodulmetaG_2_FD_177996 | JGI IMG/M metagenome (GOLD analysis project Ga0228711, IMG submission 177996) | Root nodule microbial communities from Medicago polymorpha collected in Santa Monica, California, United States - brown nodules | ecosystem: Host-associated > Plants > Roots > Nodule...
GGTGTTAAATGATTCCTGATGATTTAAACGATCTAGCAAGCATAACTGCTTTCAGTTAGGCATTCTTCCGCCGTAACAGTTTTCTCTTACAAGTTCCTCCACCAGAATGGACTTCAAGACTACGATTCCAAGCTCGATATCATGGCTGGAACACGTCGGAAGAACAATGGAAGAAAATCATCCACCGTCGTAGAAATCCATTCAACGATCCAAACACTTCAAGATCATTGTAATATGCTTTTGTCTCCGGTGATTCAAGATGAAGAAAACACCAAAACTTCGGCAACAATCGCGAACAACACGATTCCTTCAACAAAGGAGTGAGGCACTCTAAAAACAACGAAGACACTTCCTACACCAGTATCACCACCGTTCATATCTCCGGAGAGTCAAGAACGAAATATGAGTCAAAATCTTCCGCCACCGCCTCCTTACACTTGTGCTCCTAACATGAACATGCTTTTGCTGAACATCTTTAGGATGATTCAGCAGCTAAATGAGAGGTTAGAACGCGTAGAACATAATCACGAGAAAATTCCTCTTCAAACTGCTACGCAGATCGATGTTTCACATAATGAAATATCACTCTGGTGGTAATCGTGGATGCTATGTCAGTTCTGGCGAAGCCACCACAAACACCAAGGTGATTCTAACAAAGGAAGTAGCAATTGTTCACCTGCTCATCGCGGTTGTAGAGAGCCTTCGCCACCACAATGAGGCTGCCGAGATTCTCTTCCGCGTCGCCACTATCAATGAAGACGTTAAGAGGACTCTCCGAAGTGACATTTTTCTCTCTATTATCAAATGAAACTTCTTTGCAATTCCTAAAAAATAAATGCCTCGCACACTTGGGGCCTAAAATGACTGTTTAACAAACATAACAACAACATCAATAATAATAATAATAATAATAATAATAATAATAATAATAACCAAACAGTTCAGAAGTATGTCGAAAAAGTAAATACAGATGGTATTGGCTCCTCAAAAGCATTTGAAGCACCTGTTACTAATAATTATGCACATATAGTTGCGTTGCGCCATCAGAGCCTTATATTACAACAACCAGATTTTCCTGTAGAAACTAGATGAACTGATGGTGGAAAAGCAACAAGTGCGGGAATCCTCTCAGATTTTCCAGCCTCCAAAGGCCATCTCCTCTTTTCATTTTGCTTTATCTAATGTCACAGACCAAATTGTCGATACTTCTAGATTGGTTCGACAGAATGATAATGCGAAATTCCATTTATTTTGGAACCAATAATGCAACAAACCAGTCCCAACCTGTAGTTGTTGTGGAGAACTCTGTGATGCAAAGTATGAACACTTCAGGCTGTTTCTTTTCTTTGCTTTCTTTTTTTGCCTACTTTTGGCCTTTTTTTAGGGTTTTGGTTTGCCCCCAATACATATTTTACCTTTTTTTTAATAATATATTTATGAGTGGGTAGTAGATGAAATGAGTCTTTTAGAGGTTGTCAACTAAGTTGAGAAGTCTAAATTTTTCGTTGATGTTTAACAACACTCTTGCCTCTTATGAAAAATAAAAATAAACAAATCAAATAATAATAATAATTGATGATGATGATTATGCATATTCCATTTTTTTATGAAGGGATTTCCAGAACAGTTTTGGAAGTCATCCAAATTTGTTTGTATGTACATAATAAAGTAAAGGATATGATACAATGTTCAAAGATTTCAATTTTTTTACCTAGGCCGGAGGTCTTTTATTTAAGGCTTAATTGCAGTTTTAGCCTCCTAACTTTCCTAAAGTTGCGATTTTGGCCCCTAAGAAAAAAAACTACAAAACAGCCCCTTAAGTTTTGCAACTGTACCAGTTTTGCCCCCAAAGGCAAAAAAATAAAATAAAAAATAACATGTGGCACCTCACTTAGGGTGCCACGTCAGCGTAGACCGAGCCAATATCAGCCTTGGGGGCCAAAACTGCTACAGTTGCAAAATTTAGGGGGCTGTTTTGTAGTTTTTTTCTTAGGGGGCCAAAATACGCAACTTTGGAAAAATTAAGGGGCTAAAACTGCAATTAACCCTTTATTTAATTATATAGTAAAGCTCTCAAACATCTCATTGAACTTGTTAACAAGTGATGCTTTATGATAGCTCAAAAGTAATGCACATTCAGGTATAAAATGTGAATAGTAATACTAATTTTCAACAATCTAAAACTACAGTTGAAGATAAATTTTACTATATAGAGAAAAAATATTGATTGACCGCAGAACATGAGACATACTGATAGTGCTTGAGAAATAATGGTCTTTAAATTTTGAAAATTGGAGTTATTAGATCTCTCTCACCAAAGGGAATTGTTTTAAGATGTGTATTATTTTCAGTATCCCAAAACCTGTTAGTTAAGAGAGTAGAAATCATGTCCTCAAATATATAGTCAAAATGAATATAGGCATTCTATATAAATGATGTTTCTTATCTGTGGAAAGATAACAAAGCATATTTCTAATCTTTACCCTACAAAAATAGGTAGAAAGTAAAAATTAAACCATACACTACAAAGCTAGCATTCTTGATGATTTTTATTTCATGCAACATGAGAATTTTCATTGGTGACATCTATTTCTCATGCGAGTTGTAAGCCTATCCATTTCCACATTGACAATTAGGGACATGTAGGTATAACAATTTCCAGGTCAATCAGTGTAACAATAAACAATTTGTAGACAAATATGTACTAGAATCCATACACACAAGGCAAAATTAAAAGGTAAAAAATAATGGCTCTTTAAACATAGCATAGGAGCTCCAGTGGCAAGGAGCTCCTTCCAAGGACGTACCCGGGGAATACCGGATTCGATTCCTAGGGGGAACAACGCTTGGCCAGTGCGCATGCCTCTACTCATGAGCCAGATTAGTCGCCCACCTTTGGTGGGTCGGAAACCGGTGCGAAAGCCAAAAAAAATAATAAAAAAATAGCAATAATGAGAAATCAATTGCATAGTTATGATAGATAAGTATTAACTGAATCATTTAAAGATAATTTTCCCTTTATTTGTGCAATGAGACAAAGTCAAGACCTTTATAATAGCTCATAGTTTTAAATTCAGCAGCTATATGGTATCAATGAACTAAAAGTTTACATGGTATATATATAGAAGCCTTTATAATATCTCAAGACCTTTATAGTATCTCATAGAAGCTAATAAAACGATAAGCAGGATAGAGAAACTGTAACTTTCATAGTCTATATGTTATCAATGAACTAAAAGTTTACATGTTATAGAAGCCTTTGGGCAGGAAGACAATTTTCTTTCTATTTCAGGTTGCTCCCCTTTGCTCCAAATGTTCATGGATTCTAAATTTCTTGAATTCTTCAAAATATATTTTGCTAACTGAAGCTCACTTTGTATGCCTGAGAAGTCACCAATAATGCAAGTTCTAAGGCATGATAAAAGGCATTCTGGAATAAGTTCTGGTTCCACCCAATTTTCTTGATCATTTTTTTTCAAAGATAACCTATTTGGATCCTATTAAATTACACATACAATAAAACTAAGCATAAAGGTTTGTTTAAGAATAGATAAACTGAACATGATTCTGAAATTTAACAAACCTGGTGAAGTTCAAGATGTTGAACCTTAGGACAATGTAGGAGTACTTTTGCTACCAAATCCCAACTATTATGGAGTTCCAAGTGGGTCAAATTATGAAAGATAGGAATATCACCATAAGATCCTTGTGGCTGATTCACCTAAATTAGGTAGAAAAATACAGTATCAAATTAAAGCAAAGTTTCCAAAAAAAAAAAAAGAAAAAAAATATGCAAATGATTCACATTTTTTTTGTTTTCCATCACATTGCATCATTATACACGGTATTTAATTGAGTGACACATTTGAGATGAGGGACATGTCGACACAAGTAATAATTTTAGAATCTATAATTGTTCAATTTAATCACATGAGTTGGTGTTGGATTCCGACAAAACATGTTGGGCATCGACACAACTTTCAATATGAAGTGTCGGTGTTACATAAATTAGGGTACCAATATCATGCATTGCATTAATGATAAAACATACCTCGTAAACAAAGTATTCTATGTGGAACCAGTGTGCATCTATGCATAAACACTCTGATTTAGAGAGTGCTTTCATCGGAAAATATGAACACCAAAAACGAGTGATATTTGCTATAGTCAATTTAGGTAAGATGAAGCTTTTAACCTCTTGAATGGTAACAGAATCTTCTTCCTCCTCAGGGAAAAATATATCAGAAAGTCGAAGATTCTCCAAAAATGGACATCCAGCTAAAAATAACATAAAATCTTGAATATCAGTAAATTCGATATACCTTAAATGAAGGGTTCTCAGTGATGGGAATCCGAATCCAATCGAAGGAAGAGAAAAACCCTCCAAATGGAAGCCACTGAGTTTGAGAGTTACAAGGGTTTTGGATGTGAGGGTATTAATGGGCAACCTGGGTTGGTCGTCGTCATCATCATGATCAAGGTTATCCACGTGTAGATGGAGATGAAGATACTCGAGTCTGCGCTGAACAACATGGTTGATCCATTCGACAATATTGGGAAAGCCGAGATAAGCAAAATTAGGGTTACCATATTGAATGTCGAGGCAGAAACTATTGATGAATTGAGAAAAAACTACGTCTTTATGGGCCAAAACGGAGTACACAAATTTGTTAAAACTGGAATTAGAATCGTCGCTATTGACTGAGATGTTGGTGAAGTCAAATTTAGGAACAAAGTGACATAGATGAGTCCATCTCTTGGACAAAATGCTTGTGGCAACTGCCTCTTTGGTAGTGAGTAAAGAGAGAATGCAGCAGATGATGATATCGTCAGGTAAACTACTGATCATATCCATCAGTACCGTTTCACACAGCAATTAGCTTAGGGCTGTACGTGATCATTAGCTTAGGTTACAAATGAGGCTTTAGATCTCAATTGTAATTTTTTTTTTCTTTTCTTTTTTTCACAAAGGCTCTCAAAGTTCGGTGGATCAATTTGCCCTAAGAAAATTATACTTTTTACCCCCTTTAGTAGGATATACTCCCTTTCTCACCTGTAATTATTATAAACAAAAAACTATTTTTTAGATTTAATAAATAATTGACATATTCGGTCTATATTATAAACCACATCTGTTATTCAATGAATTTAAAGAACTAATTTTTTGTTTATAATAGTGACGGAAGGTAGTCAACAATAAATTGATTATATGAGAGATAAAAGTAGATGACGTGCGTAAATTTAAAAAAGAGTTATTGTTATTTAAAGTGGATTTTGAAGAAAAAAAACGTATTTCTCAATGGAATAGAATTGTTTGGAACAAGTTATGGTTATAATGAATTTTACTACACAGTGGTGTAAATGGATTTTAGAGTGTGTAACTACGGCTACATCATCAGTTTTTGTAAATGGTAGCCCGACTGAAGAGTTTAAGTTGGTAATTTGGAAGGAAAGAAATGAGTGCATATTCCAACGAAAGGAGGAAGACCTTCAAATAGTATGTGAAAAAAATTAATGTTTTAGATCTTTTAGTGGTTGAAATCGGAATACATTACATTCAATTTTGATTATCACTTTTGGAGGCTTAATTCTTTTCATTGTTTTTTTTCCTGTTATTACTTGGTTTCTTTCTTTCTTTGTTTTCTTTTCATAACCTTATGACGTAATTTTGTAACTCTGTTAAGTCTCTTTTGGTATACCTTGTGCTGGAATGACTTTTTAGTTTGGATAATATATTCTATTTTGGTTTTTTTCAATAAAAGAATGAGAGATAGCAGTGATTATATGAAACATAAGAATGAAAGTTAGAAACACTGCATTAATGTTGATATGTTGAAAATAGACACGAGTGTTGAAAATGTTATCGTATCGAATTTTTCATATCTATACTTAAAAATTTGCTTCCGTAGATATAACCACATAAAATCCGCAACAAGTGTTGTGCAAATATTTAATAGTGTTTTGCATATAAAGTAAAATAAACAAGTTTAATAGAAACACTACATTCATGTTTTCAAAGTGTTATCATATCAATTTTCTCATATCGGTACAAAAACTTACTTCTGCAGATATAAACACATAAATCCGCAACAAGCGCGGTGCAAATATTTAACAATATTTTGCATATATAATAACAAAATGTTTAATAGAAATACTACATTATTATTGATATTTTAAAAATAGTCATGAGTTTTAAAAATTTTATCATACTAACTTTTTCATATCAGTACATAAAAATTTGTTTTCGTGTGTATAAACATACATAATCTCAACGTACGCGCTGCAAATATGTAATGGACTTTTGCACATAAAAGAAAAAAATATTTAATTGGAATACTACATTAATGCTAATAGTTTTTAATTAATATTTTAAACATATCACAATATTATGATTGTAATTGTTATTTATATAATTACCGTAATGTTATGTGGCTCGTGCAAATTTACGGGTCTTTTACCGGTTATAATAGATTAGAAAACATGTAAGAAACTATATAGTCCGAGATGCAAAATAAGTTTGCTATCTCAAGCTTTATCGATATCTCCGGTTTTTATGATCATGGAAATTGGATTAATATTTGGAATTGAAAAATTTCATTTCGTGTCAAATTAGTCTTGTGGAGGTGTGGTAAGGAATGTGTGCCTACTAAAGGTAGACTTAGAAATCATGTGCTTCGGACCGCCTAGAAGCCCACAAGGGCAAGACCCAAAAGACACACATTCGAAGGAACTAGAGACAGCACGACGAGAGAGCATGCTAAGCTCTATGCAGATAACCGCATAAACGCACGCCCTAGCTCCATTACGACCGTCTAGATCATCTCTAATAGACTCTTATATTCACGCCGCATCTTACGGAGGCAGTTACAAGCCTCCACGCCTATATAAGGGTGATGCATCATCACTCTCGAGGTACGATTCGCTTTCACCTTGCATTACGGTTAAGCACCTCACTCAGATTTTGCTTGAGCATTGGAGTGCTAACGCACTTGCAGGTACCTTTCACTTTTACCGTGGAATCACCAGCTCCACTGCACCGGAGCACCATGAGAATCCATCCGTATTCATCAATCTTCACCAGACAAATCACATAGTATGGTGTGCAATGTCCAGTTTCTTGTGCCTGCTTTGAACATGACAAAATCTGTGACATGCTTATATAATGAGTGACAATGCAAAGGAGTGTTGGATGATTCAAAATTTATGCCATTTGATCATGCCCATTCTCGAAAGGAGTGTTGGATTCCTTCCGAGACTTCTTATGAAAGACTAAACAGGCATGTGCAATTAATATTTTAGTTTGTTTATAGAATTATGATGTAATTTGATCCATGTAACTGACCTTACTTAGTGGAATAACGATTAATGTGTGAATAAAAGAACTAATACTCAAATCAAGAAGATTTACCATGAAGAAAATAAAAAGTAAAACGGTTGAAGAATCTTCCAACAAAGATATTGTGAATTCGGAAACTCCAAATCTCATATCAATGGAATTTAGATTTGTGGGGCATGTATCAATGACAAACAATAACCAAAATAACCACAAGCGACAACAACTTATCTGGATTATCTAATCAAACAACCAAGTGTAAAGCAAAACCACAATTGAATCAAAGAACAATAAGATAAAATAGAGAAAAAGAACAACACCAAAGAAATGTTTACCAAGTTTGGTCCAACAATGACCTACTCTGGAGGAGAGATTGATCTCTCCAATCCAATATCAATGAGTTCTTTACAAAGAGATACAAAAGGGTTACAAGAAATTAACTTTAACAAGCTCACAAAGAACAAACATAATTTCTACCATTTTCCCAATCTCTTCCCATGAACAAGAGACTCAATAATTTCACTCACCCGAGGTGTTTCCCAATTGTTTCTCAACTCTAGAATCTAACCCCCCAAAAGAGAACCAATCATTAGCCTTTGATTTCCTAAGCATCTTATATTTTGGTTTCCCAGGACTCACCTAAGTTGCTCACAACCTTGATGTGTTTCCCAACCCTATGAATCTCTCCCCAAACGACACCAACCCTCTCCCAATTGCCCCCCTCTTTTGGTTCTTCAAGATTCACATCTTGAAGCTTTGAACCTCACCCAAAGACCCCCAACCTTTAGTATCTAAATACCCTAAAAGTTCCCTCATTTAATTTCCATGAGATTCACCAAGCTTAATCATCAAATGGGTCAAGGAGTGCTTAAATAGTGTTTCAAATCTTGTTAAAATCATGCCTCGATTTTCCAGTTAGTACATAGTACAACTGAACGTTATCCAAAATTGTGCTCACATTTCTACAAACCATGGCCCGATTTTTGTCGAACCAAAACTCTAATTTTTGAACCAAAATCATGATTTTGCTAATACACAAACATCAAATTTTGTGTCGAAACTCAACAAAAGAAAAGGAAATAAATTCAGCTACTACATCAAACATCCTATCCAACACAGTTTGGAACAACCACTGAGCAACTCCCTGTCCCTATATAATGCGGAACTGAGTAACTGATTGTACTGCTCCATCAAAGTAACATTTTGTTTTTATCAATACAGCAACATTTAATTTAATTAGTTTGTAAAGAACTCCAATTATTGAACTTTTTAACAAGCATTGCTTTATGATAACACAAAAGCAATGCATAATACTCATTTTCATTAACTTAAAACAACTAGTGAAGACATATTTAGACTATAAAGACAAATAGAAATATTGATGGATCGTAGAACATGAGACAAGCTTGATGAATACCAAGCATATCATTCAAATGTAGTTAGTAAGCTAAAAGTTAGCATAACACTGTTTAGTCTATACACATGGTGTTTCTTATATGTGGGAAGATAACAAAACATGTTCCTAATCTTTACTTTACAGCATTAGGTACAAACAAAACATTTCAACACAAAGATAGCATGCTAGAGGGACATGTGTGTATACATTATCCAATATCTCACATTTCCAATCTTTTCTTCAATCATGAAACAACAGTTTAAAGGTCAATCAATGTATCAGTCGAAAATTAACATGCAACAACATTTTTAATACCATCTAAAAATATTAGAGACAAATATGTACCAGAATCTGTAAAACACAAGGACAAAATTAAAGCATAAAAAATAATGGCTCTTTAAAAATCGAAACAAACAGAAATCAATTACATAGTTAGGGTAGATAAGTAGTAACTAGATCATTTAAAGATCATTTTCCCTTTATTTGTGCCACAAACAGAAATCAATGAGACAAAAGTCAAGAACTTAATAATAGGTCATAGAAAATTAGCAGTTAAGTTGAATGGTAGAAGCTTATAAAGCCATAAGCATGATAGAGAAACTATTGCTAACATAGTCTATATGCTATGAATAAACTAAAACTTCACATGTTGTAGAAGCCTTGGGGCACAGAGACAATTTTCTTTCTATTTCAGCTTGTTCCCTTTTGCTCCAAATGGCCATGATTACCAAAGTTCTTGAATTCTTCAAAATATATTTTGCTAACCCAAGCTCAATTGGTAAGCTTGAGAAGTCTCCAATAGTGCAAGTTCTAAGGCAAGATAAAAGGCATTCTGGAACAAATTCTGGTTCCTCCCAATTTTCTTCATCATTTTTTAGCAAAGGTAACCCATTTGAATCCTATTAAAGTACACATACAATAAAACTAAACATAAAGTTGTGTTTAAGAATAGAAAAACTGAATATGATTATTAAATTTAACAAACCTGGTAAAGATCGAGATGTTGAACCTTAGGACAGTGTAGGAGTACTTGTGCGACCAAATTCCAACTATCGTGGAGTTCCAAGTCGGTCAAATTATGAAAGATAGGAATATCACCAAAAGGGAGTTGTGGCTGATTCACCTAAATTAGGTTAAAAGGCGCAATATTAAATTGCAGCAAAGTTTAAAAAAAATAGTGATAAATGCAAATGAATCACATTTTTGCTTTATTTTCAATGACATTGCATTGGAATTCAATTGCACGCCACATTTGAAAAGACAAAAGTAATAATTTTAGAAACTAGACTTATTGAATGTAATCACATGAGTTGTGATGGACACCGACAAAACATGTTGGAAATCGACACACCTTCAATATTACATTCAATATGAAGCGTATGCGTTACATAAGCATGCATCATATTCATAATAAAACATACCTTGTAAACAAAGTCTTGTATGTGGAACCAGTATGCATCTATGCACAAAGACTCTGATTGAGAGAGTGCTTTCATCGGAAAATACGAACACCAAAAATGAGTGATATTTGCTCTAGTCAATTTAGGTAAGTTGAAGCTTTTAACCTCTTGAATGGTATGAGAATCTTCGTCCTCCTCAGGGAAATATATATCAAACACTTGTAGACTCTCCAAAATTGGACATCCAGCTAAAAATAACATAAAAGTTTGAATATCAGTAAATTCAATATTATTTAAATGAAGGGTTCTCAGTGATGGGAATCCGAATCCAATCGAAGGAAGAGAAAAACCCTCCAAATGGAAGCCAAATATTTTGAGAGTTACAAGGGTTTTGCATGTGAGGATACTAATGGGCAACTTGGGTGCATCATCAAGTTGATCCACATGTAGACGGAGAGCGAGATACTCGAGTTTGTGTGGAACAACATGGGTGACCCATTTAACGATATTAGGAAAGCCGAGATGAGCAAGATTAGAGTTACCATATTGAATGTCGAGGCAGAAACTATTGATGAAATGAGAAAAAACAGCTTCTGGAGAGGCCAAAACGGAGTCCACAAATTTGTTATAACCGGAGTTAGATTAATAGCTATTCACTATGATGTGGGGGAAGTTGATCTTAGGAACAAAGTGACATAGATGAGTCCATCTTTTGGACAAAATGCTTGTGGCAACTGCCTCTTTGGTAGTGAGTAAAGAGAGAATGCAGCAGATGATGATATTGTCAGGTAAGCTACTGATCATATCCATCAGCACCGCTGCTGCTTTTGAAATTCTCTGTCGCCGAATTTTCCAAACAACTATTAAGTTAGGCTTTGAATCTCAATTTTGTTTTTTTGTTTTTTTTTTCTCAGACAAACGCTCTCAAAGTTTGGCAGCACATCAGTTTGGCTAAGAAAGTTTTACTTCTTACACCCTTTATTAGGATATACACAACAAATTATTTTTAAAAAAAGTGATTATAAGCCACCAAAATGGTGGTTAGTGTAATTTTAGTACATCCTTTTTTTTTTCTTGCAAAAGAAAAACAAAAAGATAAAAAAGAAAATAAAAGTTTTTGCTATAAGGGGTTGAATTAAGTCATTATTTTTGGGTTAAAAATGCCCAAAGATCTTCTAAATTTGTATGATGTGAAATAACTAGTATGGAACCCGTGCATTGCATGAGTAACGTTATCTGTGATTGATTATTATAAAAATAGAATATCGTTACTTTTTTTCATTTTAAATGTGGTACATTAATTTCGCACAATTGGTTCGATAAATATATGTAATATTCACGTGTTAATAAAAGAAATAAATAAATAATATCGATCAATTTTTTTTTTTGGTACAATATATCGATCATATTTTTCTCTAAAAAAAATAACAATCATATTTATAAAGTATATATATTTTGTTGTTTTGACACATAATAGTTTTTGAACAAAAATTATATCCACGTGATATTAACTATATAGTATAAATCATAAATTTTAATTACATCAATTGTGTGGACTACAAACGAAATATAATTTTTAGTTGAAAAAATGAAAAGAATTAAAAATAATGAAAGGGTATTGAAAAAGTATATACTTCATCGTAAATTTTTATATTTATTAATGACAAATTTTTTTAACTTTTATTATTTTTAGTCTAAAAATGTGTTGTAATGATATTGAAAATAACTTCACGTGCTTTTATATTTATAGGATAGGATGAGAAGCCATTGATCATCTCAAAGATGAGACCGCAATGTGTGTGTCTAGAGGTTTCATGACATAGATTAGTTATTGTTAAACTGTTAAATGGAAGTGAAAACTTTGTATCTTTTTTTATGGTCAAGTATCTTAGTGGCTAGGGCTCGCAGATTTTAAATGTGGAGGATGGAAAGTATTAATTAGGTGGCAAGCTCACTCGATTTTTCTTATTTATTTTACATTTAATAATCAACATTCATTTGGAAAAACAAAATATTAAAAAGAAAAACAATCTCTCTCTCTCTCTCTCTCTCTCTCTCTCTCTCTCTCTCTCTCTCTCTCTTTCTTTCTTTCTCTCTTTTTTTTTTCTTTTTTCTTTCTATC
>Ga0228711_1010401_pt1 | contig 12250 bp, 10 predicted proteins | sample MedpolnodulmetaG_2_FD_177996 | JGI IMG/M metagenome (GOLD analysis project Ga0228711, IMG submission 177996) | Root nodule microbial communities from Medicago polymorpha collected in Santa Monica, California, United States - brown nodules | ecosystem: Host-associated > Plants > Roots > Nodule...
AATTGCAGTTTTAGCCCCCTAACTTTTCCAAAGTTGCGATTTTGGCCCCCTAAGAAAAAAAACTACAAAACAACCCCCTAAGTTTTGCAACTGTAGCAGTTTTGGCCCCCCAAGGCAAAAATAAAATTAAAAAAATAACACGTGGCACCCACTTAGGGTGCCACGTCAGCGTAGACCGAGTCAATATCAGTCTTGGGAGCCAAAACTGCTACAGTTGCAAAACTTAAGGGGCTGTTTTATAGCTTTTTTTTTAGGGGGCCAAAATCGTAACTTTGAGAAAGTTAGGGGGCTAAAACTGCAATTAAGCCTTCTCTTTACCATGACTTGAATTCTGGACATTTTCTTTCACAACTCCTTTAATGTCTTATCTCAAATCAGTTGAGGTATCAAACCTTCTTAAAACTATGAAACCTAAATCCTAAGTCAACTAAAGCCCTTTTAGAATAACGTAGAGATATCTATTAGTTCACGTATGTAAACATAAGTTAATTACAACGGGTAAGCTACTCAGTGAAATTTCTAAGGTGGAATTTCAAGAGCACTGAAAAAGACTTAGATAAGAATACACTGTTCAAGATAATGAATTTGATTCTCTTACTGCTCTCTAGGTGCCTCCTTTTTATAAGCCTTACTTTCTTGACCTAATGGGCATCTCTTTGGATGTTCATGCCCATTAATCCTTTGAGGTCCATATGGCTCATATGTACCATACGCGTGGAGTTGATCATGTCTCTTTGCACTGATCATCCGTACAAGGCGCTTGGAGTCAAGGGTACACATCTCACGTCACTTGTTCGTCCAAGATGTGTGGCGCGTTATGAGATACCTTCAAGAGGAGAACCACAATGTTGCTTGGACAACAACTTGAGAGAGAGAGAGAGAGCGGGGGGAGAGAGAGAGAGAGAGAGCTAGCGATGGTTAAAGTGGAGCTCACGTGACCCGAACGATCAAGCTGGGCTAAACAGGTGGAGCTCACGTGACCTGAACGATCAAACTGAACTCGGCAGGTAAAGCTCATGTAACATGAACAATCAAGTTGAGTTGTACATGTTGAATAGTCAACATAAAGAAGAGTCTACGTGGTATCATTGTCCATATCCGTCCATCATCAGATACATTACTTCTCAAATACTTTTGAATATATTTGAAATAGTTTGTTAATCACCAGGCAAGTCGTTTGAAAAGTAAATGCTACATTGAATTATTCTACTACCTTACATAGTTTAGATGGATCAATCAATAGCACTGCTATATGTAAGACATGCCGTTTCCACGAAACCGCACTACGCTCATGAACCGCTTATTTTTGGTCCTGTCTTGTTCGTGGGATTCTATTTTTCATAATATATATTGTTTTTAGAAATTAAAATAAAAGAAAAATAAAATAAATAAATGAATAAAAGGGTTAACTATATCTTTTAAATTTTTTGTCTATTGTGATCTCTTTGGGACTCTTTGGTGTTAATTCTTCGGTTGGGTTCCCTGAAATAATTCGTTTTTTTTAAGCACATTAGCCATTTGAGCTTAATTGTTTGGTTATATCTCTTTTAAAACCATGTTCTAGGGATTAATTTGATCTCTTCATTTATATTCGAACTTCAATTTAATTCTTTATGTTTTGTTGTTGATCATGCTATATATAGTGAATGATATATAGCGAATTCTCACGAAGTGTGTTTGAGTTGAATGGAAAAACAATTTCTTTGATTTTAATCCCGAATTTGGTGGAAAACATGCTGATAGTGGTGCTAAGTTACTCAATATACCTATCATGACGACTTCGAGAGACTAGGCATGACAACAAAACTCGTAACCGCGGGTATCCGTCCAAACCAAACCCAATTTGATGAGTTTTCCCGCTTTGATTGGGTCTGAGTTTTTTCCGATTTCAAAACATGGATACGAGACGGGTAACAGGGATATATATAGGTACCCACCCCAAACTCTTATCCAAACATGTTCCGAATGTATAAAATCAATTTATTACCCATTTTATATAAACAGAAACGCAAACCCTAAATCATTTCACTCACACACTAAGTGTCTTAGTCTCTCAGATGACACTCACCTCTTAAAGTGATTTCTCTTCTCCTACCATAGCCATCGATCATCATCATCTCTTTATTGGATAATGCATAACAACATCGCGCTTGAGGCTGAAAAATACTTCTTTTTTTAAAAAAAAATTATTCACTGCAGAGATAGAGCCGAGATACCCGAACCCGTCGAGGGTGGGGATGAGATTCAATTTCTCATCCTTGTTGGATATAGGTAGGGTAACGGGTAAGTTTATAGGATTAGGGTATGGGGAGGATGAAGATAAAATATGTCCCCATCCTATCTCATTGTCATGCCTACGTGAGACTACTTGTCGTTATACTTAACATTTCCCATTGTTGTTTTAATTTAGCCTTTAAAGTTATAAATGTTGGACATTTAGGATGTGTTTGGTTCAGAAGAGAAGATGGAAAGAGAGAAATAGGTAAGAGAGAGTTTGTGAAGAGAGAAAGGGATGAGAAATAGAGAAGATTTGATGTATTGTTTGGTATAAGAGAAAGAAGAGAGAAATAGAAGAGAAATAAATGTTATTATTTTTAAAAAGAAAAAAATGTCCTTGATAAGACAACATTATAATTTATGATTAATTAAAAAACCAATGGCATAATAGACTTTTTGGTCTTCTTCCCTCTTTCTTCTCACTTTTGAAGAGAAACAAAAAAGGTATGGGGACCACCATTTATTCTTCTCTCTTCTCAATTTCTCTTCTTTCCAAACAAGAGAAATCTCCAACTTCTCTTCTCTTTCTCTCTTCTCTATCTCTCTCTCTCCTCTATTTCTCTCATACCAAACAAAGGTTTGGTTCCTTTAAGTTTTAACTTTAATTTTGGTATCTTATTTTGTTTGAGGCGATATCTCAATAATATGGAAATACGTTAAAATTGCAAACACATCATGTCATTTTTGTTGTTGACCTAATGGACTAATTTACCAACAACACAAATGAATACCAGGATTAAATTGATTATAAAAAAATAGAACCAATGATAAAAATAATTAATAAAAGTGATATTTGTAATATTTGGAATTTTGATGCATTCAGAGACTACAATGATAGTACCTCAAGTATTCTGAGACCAAAATCATTGTTTATCCATTTAAGTTATATTTGACACTTTGATTCCTTAAATTGCAAACGTTAGGGGAACAAGCTATAATATATGTCATTTAAGATATCAAAAAGTAACAAAAATTAAGAGGCCAAAGTGTCTTATATAATATTTCACATTGAAAAAAAAAAGAGAAGAAAATTTAAGGAATGAAATTGAAACCTAAAAATAATTTATGGAAAAAAAGGATAATTTAGCCGATAAAATATTTAATTAACTATAAATAAAATAAAAATGCCATACAAGAAGAATCATACTTTTTCCTCAAAAATAAATAAATAAAAAGAATTGTTTAAATATAATTTTAGATCGGATTGAATTCTTACAAATTTTGTAAATAAAAAAAAAGAAGGTTGTTTTTAGTCTCTGGTGCAGCATATAATCACATCAAGTGGCCCAATCAAATAGACTATTTGTTTTGGTCACTAGTCCTTTGTTTTTCACACCACAAGCTTTTTCCAGCCGACGTTTTTGGCTAATAACTGCTTATTTTCGCTTGACCTGTGTTAACCATTGACTTGCTTTCGTCTATCTTTCCATGCAAACTAGGACTAGACAACGAAATGAAACATCTCGAATAAATTTTGAGATTCAACTTGATAATTGATTCGTTGAATTTGGTTCATGAATCAAATTAATTGAACTTGAGCTAAAAATCATTAGTTAAATGAGATGTCTTGAGTTAAGTATAATACGACTCATTTAATTCACAAGCTTGCTCCTACATATATGTTTACTTAAAAATATTTTAAACTTATATAATTCATAATATATTATGTTAACTAGTGCTTCAGAGGCACTACTTAACATTTTCTTTTAAATAATTTATGCTTTTTTTGAAGAAATTTAAATCATTTATGTTGATTTAGTTTTCAAATTTTCACATATTTTTTACAATTATAAGCCACATCCAAGTGACATAAAGCGCCTTATAGCATTGTGATATACACCCTCTAATCATAAATATAAGTAAAAATTCATATTTTAAATTTATTCAATAAATAATGTATGTGGTCTTTATTGTAGACATAATACATTATTTATTGAATGAATTTAAAATGTGAATTTTTACTTATATTTATGATCGGACGGTGTACTAGTTTAAGCTTTAAATATTAGTTCCACATCTCCCATGAAGAATAGGGATAAAGTTATCCATAAAAGTATCCATGGATTAAGGCAAATTTGGCTTTGAGGTCTAAAAACTAACGGAACACGTATATGTGTCCTCATCCATTTTCTTAATTAAACATTGTTTCAGATACCCGAGAATTTTTACTTTGGCATAAACCCAAATCAATTTAATTTAGACGGAAACCCACTTGGGTTGGCCTGGTAGTATTGACTTGAGATCTGAGAGTGTGCTCCTTCTTAAGGTCTCAGGTTCGATTCTCCTTAGTAGGCTAATTTAGTTTCTTCAAAAAAAAAATATAATTTAGACGGACATACACAAATGTAAAAATTTAAAAGGGAAATTATTTAATCACATCATTTAAATCTTTTTTCCTTTAATTTTTTTCATTTATGAGTGTGTCTCCAAATAAAATTGATTTGTGGTTGTGTCCAAGTTAGAATTTCTCCAAATTCCAATGTATTTATGTGTATTTTTCTTATGAGGGTATTAAGTTTTTTTTTCTTACTTATCATGGGTTAATTGTTTAAAATTTTTAATTTAAGATTATGTTACTTGAGCTAATGAGTCGAATTGAGTTGTTTGCGAACTTGAATTGAGTTATTCGCGAACTTGAATCAAGTTAAATTTGAGCTGAAAAAATATCCAAAACGTACTCAAGTCGAATTTTGACCTGAATTAATTTTTATCAAGTTGAGCCAGACTATACTAAATTTGATTCAACTCGGCTTGTTTTTAGTCCTAGTGCAAACTTAAACAAAAATGTTCTCTAAAATTATAGAAATGGATTTAGTTTAGTTCATATGTCTAAGATCAGTTACTCTCTTCGTCTTAATTATATATTTTTTTTTATTTTTATTTTTTTAAAATTATTTATCCATTTTATAATAACAATTGTAATGCACGAGATTAACGATGACAGAAAGTGGTTGTCGATGTATAAGACATGCCAATGAGCGGCTTCTGATAGCTTCTAGGCGAACTGAATCCACATTGTAAAGAGAGGGATCCTAACCTATATTAACAATGTGCATCTTCTTTTTGGTAGCTCATTCAATAAAACCTCCACAATTAAGCGTGCTTGACTTGGAGCAATTTTGGGATGAGTGGCCTTCTGAGAAATTTCTTGAAAAAACGTTAGAGTGAGGACAAAACACGCTAAAAAGACTCGTGTTGGTTTGTGGGACCAGTCTGCAATACTTAAAGTCGTACGGGATGTTACAAGTGGTATCATAGCAGACCTCTCCCATTATGATTTGGTTCGAGGATGAACCAAATGGAAAATGGTGGGAATGTAATGCCAGAGGCTGAGGAGGGCGGGGAGTGGTCACCGGTGCACAAGGCATGACAATGAGCAGCTCATGGCAGCTTCTAGGCGAACCGAATCTACAACGAAATGATAGGGCTCCTAAGGTCGTGTAGGTATGATACTGCAATGTTGAAGGAATGCTTATATGAATTGTTTGGTACTACTCATCTCAACAAGATGCATCTTCTTAACATGATGGTTGAGGTAACACTCCCTAAGGCCACCAGGTTGCCACGAAGCTCTGCGAAGCTATAGCTCTTACGTCTTTCATCGGGAAGTTATAGGAAGCTATAACTCTATAAATTTTGCAATCCTCTATCTTTACCAAGTTAATTCTTTAACCACACTTTTTAACTTGAATATTTAATTCTTTTTTTTTTTACATGCTTTATTTACTTCTTCATTTTACTATTTTAGTATCTTCAAAATTTTCCTTTGTTATTTGTCTTTTGATCTTAAACAATTAAACTTAACATTTAGAAATACTTAGAACTTATCCACTACAATCCCCGTATGATTGATACTATACTTAGTCTTTATTATTTGCTACAACAATATATACTTACACTAAATATGCATGGAAATAGCAAACTATTTTCCTAGCAATCAATAGCCAAACCGTAACTCTAATATTTTAGGATTGACTACGTAATATACAATCTGTAATTTGACCGGACAACTAAACCAAAACGTGTATCAATGATATATAAAATAATATTTTAACTTTAAAATAAAGTACTAATAAAAATACAACAATACTGCAAAAAAATTTAAGATTTCTGTATGTTTCTGGGAGCTAAAAGTGATGCATAAACACTAGTGTCTTTTGGAATATGGATTAGTGTAACGACCCGAGTTCTATGATATTATTTATTTAATAATTTTATGTGTTTTAATTGTTGGGTTAATTGGATTTTATTAGATATAGAGAAATTAAGGGTATTTTGATAATTTAAGGAGTGAAGGGTATTTAAGTAAATTACGGGTGAAGGTTAATTTATGAGGTTAGTAGTAACTTGTAGAATTACTAGAATAGAGGTAAATGGTAAAAGAAAATTTCTTTTCTGACATCAGTTTTTTCCTAAAAACACATGGAAAATACTGAAATGCCCTTAGCGGTAGTTAACTACTGCTGAAAACCCGCGGTAGTAAACAATGTAACGTCATACTTCAATTAAAGCGATAAAACATGCGAATAATACAAATATTCAAGAAATCGATGTTACGTCTTCAATAGATCTCAAAACATGCATATAAAAATTCTTTAAAAGTCGCAGCAGATATAAAACATACATCTCCAAAATATACATGTCATAACTCATATATACGTCATCATATAAAATCTCCAAATCCCGACATATGGGTAAAATCTCAACAACATAATCAATCCAGGATAACATAAAGACTAACATCCTAATCAGAGCATAATCTAAGACTCTAAACAGATAGACATTGGAAGCTCCCGTTATCCTCAAGCCACTCACCAAGCATGGTAAAAGATCAATCCTGCAGGTCGTCTACCCATTCATACAAATAGGTAGACGGTCCACCACAGACCACTGAGGGTTAGCTCCACATTAATCATAATCAAACATAAGCAATTGAAAAGATATTCATTGGATTACATTTCAAATAATTTAAACAAAGCATAATTCGACTTCAACATTATTCATCAACACAAACAAGTTCACAACATCACAATTATACAATTCATCAATCACATCACATCACCAACCACGTATACAATTAGGACTCATGCAAGAACGTATTATACGCCTAGACATGACTCCTATATGGACACAATATCATCACCAACAATAGGTCGTCACCCCATGATGCAACAAAAACATCATATAACCATTGAATACAAAGTATTCAAATCACACTACTGGATGTAAATATCCTAAGCCACCTCCACAGGATGTAAACATCATAAGACTTATGCATGAACATATGACACACCATACATATATTCAACAACATATTCACCAACATCATCACCATTATACACTCACCAACAATATCACCATCATATAGCATATATGCATTAGTAAAAAACAACTACATCATTACAACTCAACAATTCCATACAATTTCTCACGATCCAAGTAAGGGAGAAAGTACATCATACTATGATAAACATCATATTCAACACCTATCAATCATTCACGCATCTTCATATAATCATATCAAACTATTCACAAAAGATATGCAAGATATTCGGTTTTAAAGATCATTTTCGACAAAGTTCGTATTTCGTTTCACAACTTAAAACAATTGTGTCATTTAAATCAAAACTAAGAAAACAACTCTAATGCCTCAACTATATGTGTGTTTGCTAACGCGTTTGAGCACTGAAAACGCGCGTTTGAGCAATGAAAACGTGATTTTTTTGCCTTTTAAGATGTTTGGGTTGTTTGAGTGAAAATTGATTTTACTCCCAAAACGTTGTTTCAGTTGAAGCTGGAGCTTTTGCGGTGGGATTGAATCGATTTTGAATTTTAAAGATGTATGACATGTTTATCTACCTATATTACCCTTGCCTTCTCTGGAACTTGCTTTCTGATTTTCCAAGATCTGCCACTTTACTGTTGTTGTGCAAACTGACGATAGGTTGAAGAAGATGCTATTGGGCTCTTTGTTAGGTTTAACTCAATGGCCCATAAAATTTCTACATAGGCTTTTTATTATTTTTTTTATATTAATTTTTTGGTGCTGATTTACTTTTCTTCTTTTGGTGAGAGGATTTTTTTTATTGTTAAAAAAAGTTAAAATAATTTAATGAAAAAAGAAATCGGTTTATAAACATATAATTTTTTTACGTATTACTTAATATATAGTTTTTGGTTTAAACGTTTTACTTAATAAATTATTTTGAAGGAAAATAATCATAGTTATATATAAAAGTAATGTAATTTAAGTTGGGACCTATTTTGGTAATTATGCACTTAAAAGCAATTTTGATTCAACCTATCCAAACATCATTAATACATAAGAATCACTTTTAAATGGGTGTATCCAAACATAAATCAATTCACATCCAACTCACTTTTAACCAAAATCAATTCTGTCAAATTCAATTCTATCAAAATCAATTCTGCCCACCGCCAAACCAAACACACACATATGTATACTTTCAGATCACATAAAAGTGCAGTTGAGCATACATGTGCGTTTCACCGGCTAATTACGACGAAATCATAGAAATCACAAAGTTCGTATCGTTTCTCTCATATGGCAAAACCAATTCAGTTTCAAAACAAAACCAAGTTAGATTCATCATACCATAGGTTAAATACTCTAAGAACGTTAATTGAACTCATAATATTGAAGTTCTGAAGTTTGGAAACAAACCATAAGTTTTTGGTTGACTTAGAAACGGTTATGCTGAATTTTTGTAAATTTTTACTGAGACCTACTTGGAGTAGTTTTGTCATAACTCAAAATATAAAAATCATTTTTAAGTCAAACTAAAGCCATTAGAACCCTAACACCAATATCTACAACTTTCATATTTATACCGACACCCAATTCATAAAGGAAAGGGGTGAAAAATAGTGAAATACAAAGAAGTTTATCTAAGGTATCTATGTAGATTATGTGCTGGCCGTTTTATGCCATGATGTACGCGCACTTTATCTTATTATGGAATCAGTTGTGGTTTTATTCCTAAAGGACTAACAATATTTTAGGGAATCTTTGGGGTCCAGAAATTAGCTTTTCAAAAAGTGTGTTTTCCACCATTTTAGGCCCTTCCAAGGTTCAAAATCAAACTCAAACACACCCAATTCATCATACTAATGTCATCTAGTCACCTATACCTTATTCTCATCATAAATAACTTAATTCTACTCAACAAAATCAACTTATTCATTTCAAACCCATTTTTCATAAAACTCTCAAAAACGACTCAATTCACACCACAACTCCATAATTATGAACACCGATAGTATGAATCATCAACAACAACATCTCATAACAACAACAACATCAATTAATCATGAATTCATCAACAATCCAACAACAACAATATCATTCTTCACCAATTTTGAGAAAAACACAAGGTATACATATGTATACATCTTAAGCATGTAAATTCAACATCAACAACTTAATTATCATCAAATTCACATACTCAAACATTGTATCAACATAAGAGCACGAATTTCACCAATTAAATTCACAATTAAGCACTTATGAATTGAGTTAGAAAAGAGATTATACTAAAAGATTATGAGAGAATACTAGCCCCCTTACCTCAATTGAGCACAAACCTACCCTTAGCTTCAATTTAACTCCTTGAATCTCTACCCCCTTCTTGATCTTCAAGCTCTTATCTTCTAACCTTTTTTCTCTCCCTCTAGCTCTTTCTCTCTCTACCTCTCTCAAAAGTTATGTGAAATAAATGTGAAACCCTATTTTCTCTAAAGACTAGAGTTTATATAGGCTCCACACTAATGGGCTTATCCCTCCAAATTTCTTAATGGGCTCAAAGCTCTCATTAACTAACTCACAAAGTTTCTACTCACTTACGGTTAAAAATAACGAATAGTTACCGGCTCTTAACTAATTACCACAACCCACTAGTAACTTAGTAAATATAATGGTTTCAACTTGAAACACTAAAAATAATCCTCACAGTGAAATTACTAATTTACACTTTCTCAAACCATGACCAAAATACCCCTAAATTCGAAATGACTAAAATACCCTTCTAACACCGAATTCTAATAATCCCAACTAAAATACACACAGAGGCAAATATTCACAAGCAAGCACATATAATCACATATAAATAAACAATAAAATAAATATAACGAAAATCGGGTTGTTACAACTCTCCGCCCCAAAAAAGAATTTTCGCCCTCGAAAATTACCTGAATGAAACAACTCCAGATACAAAACCTTCATCCTACTCTCTGATTCCCATGTAGCACTCTCACTAGTCGGTCCAACCCAAATCACCTTCACCAAAACGATCTCTTTGTCTTGCAACCGCTTCACCTCACGATCCTCAATTCTAATTGGCTAAGTCTCAACGGTCAAATTGTCCCTTTTTTCCAAATCATCCACTTGAATCACATGAGACGCATCATACACATACTTCTGCAACTGAGACACATGAAAAACATCATGAAGATTCGACAAAGACGGTGGTAACGCAATCTGATACGCTACAACCCCAACCTTCTCAACAATCTCAAACGGTCCAACAAAACGAGGAGTCAACGTTAGACACTTCAAAGCACGCCCAACGCCGGTTACACGATTCACTCTCAAGAACACATGATCTCCAACCTGAGACTCAATGTCCTTTCTCCTCTTATCATGATTACTCTTTTGTCGACTCTGATACGCTTTCATCTTCTTTTGAATCATCTTAATTTTTTCCGTAGTCTCTTGCACAACTTCCAGTCCGAAGAAAACACTTTCACTTGACTCGTACCAACACAACGGAGTTCTACATCTTCTACCATACAAAGCCTCAAACGATGCCATCCCAATACTAGAATGAAAACTGTTGTTGTAAGTAAACTAAATCAACGGTAAACATCGACCTAACTGTAACCCTACTCCAAAACAGAAGCTCTCAAAAAATCTTCCAAACTCTGAATAGTCCTCTCCGTTTGCCCATCGGTCTGGGGATGATAAGCAGAACTCAACCTTAACTTAGTTCCTAAAGCAGCTTGCAAAATCTCCCAAAACTTAGACGTAAACCTCAGATCCCGATCCGATACGATACTAGAAGGAATACCATGCAACTTGACAATCTGTTCAATGTAGATCCATGCCAACTTCACCATTGACATACCGTTCTTGATAGGAACGAAATGTGCCGACTTCGTCAACCGATCAATAATCACCCAAACAAAGTCTTCGGCAACACTCCAACAAAGTCCATAGAGATACTATCCCATTTCCACTCTGGCACAAAAAACGGTTGACTCAAACCCGGCGGCTTCTGATGTTCAATCTTCGACTTCTTACAAACCAAACAAGCATAAACGAACTCTGCGATCTCCTTCTTCATTCCAGGCCACCAATACAACCTCTTTCTGATACATCTTCGTCGCTCTTGGATGAATATTCAGACTACTCCTGTGACCTTCTTCCAAAATCTGTTTATTAAGCTCAAGCACATCTGGTACACAAACTCGATCATGAAACATCAAAACACCGTTCTCATCCAATCTGAAGTCCACACCTTTACCTTGATTAACCAACACCTCTCGATCCACAAGTTCTAAATCTTCCTTCTAACCATTCTTAATCTCTTCCAAAATATTACTTGTCAGCTTCAACATTCCTAACTTCACACCATCCGGCGTCAACTCACTAACCAAACTCAAATCACGAAACTGCTCAATCAACTCTAATTCCTTAACCATCAAAGTGAAGGAAAATCGAATATGTTTTCAGAATAAAGCAGCGAATAAAATTTACACATAAATCAGTGATTCGATTGTTACCTCGAAGTGTGGAATCTGAAGGCTGGAAACTGGAATCTCGATCATAGCAAAGCAAGCAGCAAGCAGCAAAGCCTCTAGCAAGTCCACACGAACGGTGCTCCTCCAAAACTCGGTGCTAGCCAAGGAATCAGAAGTTTCAGAGAGCTAGGGTTTCTTCAAGATGTGTAACCAA
>Ga0228711_1010404_pt1 | contig 12249 bp, 10 predicted proteins | sample MedpolnodulmetaG_2_FD_177996 | JGI IMG/M metagenome (GOLD analysis project Ga0228711, IMG submission 177996) | Root nodule microbial communities from Medicago polymorpha collected in Santa Monica, California, United States - brown nodules | ecosystem: Host-associated > Plants > Roots > Nodule...
GAAAAGAGGGCTTAGGATCAAGGGATTGACCTAAGCTATTTTGTTAATTTGTCGTTAACTTTATAGCATTCGTAGACTTAAGAAACAGGTTGCTAATGAGCGATGAACAGATGAATCGAATGACCTAATCACCTCTCCATATTATTTCTTAAGCCAATTTTTCCTTAACCATTTTATTTTAACTTGCAAATCAAACCAATTGCCTCAGTGCACCCCTCATTTTACAAACATCCTTAATAATAATGCTACTACCGAGTAGAAGTTGAAACAGTCCCTGTGGATACGAATCTTATAAATTTTATTACTTCGATATAAGTTAGTACACTTGCTAATTTTGTATCAATGACCTAAAGCACTTTTATGGTTAAGAAATAATGAGGTTATAAGTATGTTTGCATGCTTAGTTTGTTACACATTTAAACTTCTATTAAACAAATTGTTAAAAATCTAATATTTAAAATAGAACTTGACCAACTTTATTTTATTATCAAGTTTCTTGAGTTTGAGAGATGAATGGGGCATAACTACTTGTTTAATATGATTGATTTTTTTTTTTTTATACTTGAAGGAGATAAGAACGTTGAAAGACTACATGAATGTTTATCTAGATTTCTTGTCATAAGAAAAGACTTGATCTTTATAAAGAAATATCTATCCTTTATAATGTTTCATGATTAACTTAGTAGTTGTGAACCGTGGGAAAAATCAAGTGTTCAATCCCAAACATTTTTCTGTGAGCATTACTGATTGTATATCAAGTGTTCAATCCCAAACATTTTTCTGTGTAATTTTGTTTGTCTAAAAGTCTCTTGCTTTTGTGCTTGAGCATAGGAAACCGCTTGCTTTTGTGCTTGAGTATTTGAAAGTCTCTTGCTTTTGTGCTTGAGCATTTGTAATCAGATATTGATTTAGTGAACTCTCCTTGGAAGTGCAAGGGGGACAGGACTACTTCCAAAATTTGGAAGGAACCTGTATAATTGATTTGTGTCTTTCTCTTCTCGCTCTCTCTCTCTTTACTTTATCCGGTGCATAAGACTTTGATCTTTGTTCCAGACTCTAAACATTGGACTTAGTTTTAAAAAGAAGACAAAGCTAACACAATTCAACCCCCTTCTTGTGTTTTTCTCACCTTCAAAGTTGAAGTGAAAAAAATATGTCAGACGAACAATGTTTTATGGAACTGAGTGTTGAACAGTTTAGAACCAACACAAGAATAAAGTGAGTGTAGCGGAGATTGAAATGTTGTGTTCGATGTGTGGTAAGACTGGATTAGATAATATTAGAAATGACAACATTGTAGAGATAGTTGGGGTTTCAACTATAATATAAATATTGTGGAAAATAGATTTAGGTGGTTTAGACATGTAAGAAGAAAACATGTAGATTCAATAGTAATAAGACTAGATCAAGTAGAAGATAGTCAGATTACAAGAGGTATAAGAAGACCTAGAATAACTGTAAGAGAAACTATTACAAAAGATTTATAGATTAAATAGTTGGATCTAAATATGATTTATGATAAAATAATATGACGTATTTGGGTCATGTGATCAACCCACTTAGTGGGATAATGTAGTTGTTGTTCTTATAGTCGTCTTTTGAAAGCATTAAGTTATGCTCAACAACAGCTATTATTTCATTTCATGTTGAACTACCATATTTATTTTCCGTACATCGCACACATCCAGGTACTATATATTTCTAGCAATACAATGTTATCTAATTTTTTCTTTTTGCATTTGCAACCGGTCTTCACTAAATCCTTTTTTCGATGTCATGAACGTGTGGCTGCCCCTTAAATATCTCAAATAACATGATCACGTGGACTTTTACAACACAACAATTTATGCCGGTAATTAGATAATAAGCCGGCCCTAAATGTTTAGAGAGAGAATGCTCTCTAAATTCTCCATGAGAGGATATTTTTGGGTGACTTTTTTATTTGAAATCACTTATCTTATTGTTTTTTCCCTTATTTTAATCTAAATAAGTGGTTTTTACATAAATATAGTTTACTTTTATGTGATTTTGTCATCAATTACATTGTTTTGTTTGTCATATTAATGCGATTTTTGTTTGATTAAATTGGCAGATCAACAATTAATGACAAATTTCATCAATGACTTGCTCGTTAATCAAAGACGTTATATGTAAACGTTATTTTTTGTTATTTTATGTTATTAACCTGAATATAATGAGTTTGTTGACAGTTTCATCATTTTTGTTTTCAGTGATGTTGAATTTATGTTCATTTTTTTTATGTAATCTATCATTTTGAATAGGTTTGTTTTTGTAACAAAAGATCAGCTACTTTGAAGTAGGCAAAAACCATGCCATACTCCTTAACCATATACCCCAATCCAGATGTACATTTGCAATATACTCCTCCAGTTATTATAAGAAAAAAAATTCACTTTTTAAAATCATTGAATATCTGATGTATATGGTCTATATTAATCGATGTATTAGGTCAAGAATATATACCAAATATTCAATAAATATATAAAAAAAAATTGCTTATAACAGTGTGACCAGATAAAGTATATAAATTAATTATCTCCTACCTTTTATTTCATTTTCCTTCAAATCGATTGACTTGTCACATAATCATTTCTCCTTCGAATGGATTGGCCAATTGACATTTCTTCTTCTAGAAGGATTAGCCAATTTTACAGTTTCTTAAATTTAAGGCTCAGAAACCTATTTCAAACTTTTTAAAATTACTTTATCCGTCTCACAATAGATGTCGTATTTTCTTATTATTTTTGTCTCAAATTACTTGTCCCTTTTATAATATCAATACAACATTTTTTCCCCACTAACATACCCTTATTTATTGCATTTCAATCCTCTATAACTATTCCAATAACTATAATTAATAAGAGTGTTTTAGTAAATGATACATAGTTTACCATTGAAACCAACACTATTAATCATTTTCTTAACCATGTAAAACTCAAATGAAACACCTATTGTAAGACGGACAAAGTATGTCTCTTGAACGTGTCAGTTTGTCGATAGAGAAAATATCTCTCCAACAAATAAATTTGATGATCAATTTAAAATTAAAGTTAGACCATTAAAGAGTTCTTAGTTGATAGATTTAACGTCCAAAGTATTTTTTCCATTTGCATGCAACTTGTCTTCTTGTTTTTTGTTTTTTAGGGGCATGCAACTTGTCTTCGTTGAATGCTTTTTACATGTGATCAGCACTACGTAATGCATAACATCACTTCCAATCTTGATTTTAAAAGCCCCCAATCTCGAATTTAATTTGCTACCTTGGACCATAAGCATACCCCACACAGATCTAAATATACATTAATTATTTCAACCGTACCATTCATTTGCATTTATATTTGTATATATACCCATACACTTCTCTTCCAAATCACAACTCGATTCACAATTCACATTCATTTACAACATTTGCCACATTGATTCACAAATAACATGGCTGGAGTAATTAAGGTTGTTGCTATCTCTGGTTCTCTTCGAAAAGCTTCTTACAACACCGGTCTCATCCGTTCTGGTTGGTTCCTACTTCTTACAACACTACTTTTATTTTTTGATTTTTTTTTTAAGTCTAACAACGAAACTGACGCACACTGGTCTCATTCGACGACACTTTTATTTCTTTTAATCTACATTATTTTAGTCGACCGGTCTATTAATTTGTTTACGTGCATTGATTAATTTGTTTTTCTAATTTGATTTCAATTATTATTAATGAGGGTAGCAATTGAGCTGAGCAAAAATGTGGTGGAGGGTGTTGATATTGAGTACATTGATATTTCAAATCTACCAATGTTGAACACTGATCTTGAGATAGAAGGGAATTTTCCAGCTGAAGTTGAAGCTTTTCGTCAAAAGATTCTTGCTGCTGATAGCATTCTCTTTGCTTCTCCTGAGTATAACTATTCTGTCTCAGGTAAGTAAACATCATGTTCATGTGGGGGTGTTGTTTTTTTCTTTACAACCTTTGACAATAAAAGTGCTGTTTGATGTGTGTCTTGGTTCAAATATTTGGTCTAAATTAAGTAAAAACAAGTAAATTATCTCCAAAATGAAATATAAGTAAAAACAAGCATAAAAGTCTGGACCACGATCTGTTGCTGTAATAAACCACATAGTTTCACATTGTTTTGATTTATGACCATTGGATCTTTATTGGCATGCATTTGGTCTAAATTATTGAACAAATACTTACATTTTACTTTTTACATCTTTATTGCATACATGAATTATGTGAAGACAATCTCTACTGAACTCTTTTCAACATCAAGTCAAAAAACAAAAAAAATTCTTCTCAACATGTTTTTTTTTGGTTCAATTCAACATGTTCTTTCTAACATGTTGAAGTTTAAACGGGTAATACTAAATTTATGTGGCGAATATATTATTTAGTGAGACCCATTTAAATTTTACCAATTAAAGATGAAGTGTTGAAAAAAGTGAATTAAAGAATATGTTGTTAGCGTTAATTTCTCTTATTTATATAAGTATTATGTTTTAATCTAACATCATTCTCTAAGTATTTGAGAGGGGGAAGTATAAGCTTCTTTTTGCGAATTTATTCTTTTATTGCATTTTTTTTCAGCTCCACTAAAGAATGCAATTGATTGGGCATCAAGACCACCAAATGTTTGGGCTGGAAAGCCTGCTGCCATAGTGAGTGTTGGAGGAGGACACGGTGGAGCAAAGTCACACTACCATCTCCGACAAATTGGAGTTTTCATCGATCTTCATTTCATCAATAAACCTGAGTTTTTCTTAAACGCGTTTCAGCCTCCAGCAAAATTCAACGGTGACGGTGATTTGATTGATGAAGATGCCAAGAATAATTTGGAGGGAGTTCTTTTGTCCTTGAAGGCATTCACCCTTCAACTTCAAGGCAAAAATTGAAACAACTTTGAGTTCCATGAATTGTTTGAAATAAAATAAGCTTTGAATATCTAAGAAAGATTTTGGCTGAAGTCGTGATTTATATTCGGTTAAAAAAACTTTTTTGTTCTTTATTTACATTTAGAATTTTTATTTGTATTGTTGCCATGTCCTGGTTTGATTTACAATGTTATGTTGAAGTTTGTTAAAATTCCATGCATTATTATGAAATAATATTCTTGTGTCTCATTATTCATTCAGGTATTGCATAGGTCTTTTTCGGTCGTTCCCAATCATAATTTTTTTCCTTTTATTCCTTTTGTACAAATGAAGTGAATGATAGTACATAAATCTTTTGCAAGAAAAAACAAAAATGATAGATGAATGAAATCATCGTTCATAGTACCACTAAGGTTTAATGCAAGTGGTTGGTGTACGGTGTCTGAATGTAACACACCTCAGTGGACCAAGTGCATCGTGTATGTTGTACCAACCACAAAACAACACTTCCAAGAATCAAAAGAACGTGATTTTGCAATAACAGAAGGAATGAGAAACAATCGGAATGATAAAACAATAACACAACACCAACAATATATATGGTTTGAACATAAAGCAATGTGATATAATCTACTCAACAGCAGCCACTATTATTATTGAACATCAATCTCTTTGAAGATTATAAATCTCTCTCAACTCAGTTACATAATTTTTTTTTTCTGTCAAAGATTAGAAATAGAATATGGAATTTTTGTTCTCACAATGGTTAAGGTTGTACAAATTGATTTTTTTTTTTTATTCTTTGTAAGAACACCCTTAAAAAATCAAGTTAAACCCCAAAACAACTAAACTACCCTTAAGATAAAAGGCTTAGATATTACACTTGTTCCTGCAAATATGGCTCGGTTAAGTTTTGGTCCTTGTAAAAAAAAATATTTGAAATCCGTCCCCGCAAAAAACTGTCTTTTAAAAATGCCCCTCGGCCCATTTAAGTCAGGCCATGTCACCAAGATGCCGACGTGGCGCACGCTGACTGTGCATAAGTGGCCACGTGGCAATTAAAAAAAAAAATTAAAAAAACGATTTATAAATTTTGAAAATAATTTTCTGAAATTAAAAAAAGAAATATTTATTTTTATCAAAAATAAATACAGAAACTTAATTTTATTAGTAGAAATTAATCATTATCATCTTCTTCTCCCATTTCTTCTTCTCTGTTTCAATCTAACAAAATTAGTTTTTATTTGTAGAAATTCATTATCATTTTGCTACAACAACAACGATTCATGCCCAAACACCTTTCCCTCTTCATAAGCATTATTCTTGCTGCCCAGAAATTGTTGTCATTACTGTTCCTATTCATAATCCTTCTTCATCCCCAAATTCCTTCCTTTTCAACCCATCTTGCCGCTTCCATCTCTATTCATTCTTCTCCATACTTGCTGTTGTGGTCAATAAACTTGATTTACGCAAGCACATACCTTATAGCATGGACTTTGATGGTATAAGTTCTGTTACGGTAGCAATCACTTAGCATAGAACTTGTTAAACTTGCTACGGTTAATGTTCATTTTTTAAATCTCCAAAAATATAGCATAAGAATCCCTATTGTTGAATATATCAACAGAAGAACCAACCAAGCAAAAATGGAAAATAAACCCAGATCAAGATACAAAAACAAGAACAATGTACATCTGAAAATCCTTCAAAAACCACCACCTCTGCCGCCTCTTATGTCAACAATAGTAGACATTATTACCTCATGCACTAAACATCAATTATGTTTATGTCCTCACCCTGCATGCTCTCTATTACTCTCGCTACCATCAAACGCCGCTCCGTCGCCTCCTCCTCTAGCAACCGCCGCTCCGTCGTCCTCTTAGAAGATATGTGAAGAAGATTAACGAAGAAGAAGATGAAAGAAGAAGAGGATAGGTGAAGGAACACGGTGGAGTAGAGAAAGAGGGGGAAGAAGGGTCACAAATTGGGGGAAAATCTGAAACCCTAGTTTCAATTTCCCCCTTTCTCCTTTTATGTTTTTTTAATTAAATTAAAATAATTTTTTTATTTTTTAAATACTAAAAATCATTTTCCTAATTAAAAAAATCTGTTTTTTATTTTTTAAAATAAAAATTAACACATCAGATGCCATGTGGCCACTTATGCACAGTCAGCGTGCGCCACGTCGGTATCTTGGTGACATGGCCTTGCTTAAATGAGCTCAGGGGCATTTTTAAAAGACAGAATTTTTTGCGGGGATGGATTTCAAATACTTTTTTTACAAGGACCAAAACTTAACCGAACCATATTTGCAAGGACGAGTCCATTATTTAAACCAAGATAAAATAAAATTTCAAATTGAACCCTAAATTCTATATATCCTTCCCTGCATCCAAATTCCTATATCCCCTTTGTCTTCCAAGCGTTTCCCTCCTTCTATCCTTCAATTCCTCTTTCTTATCTTCTTTCGACATTGAGGTGTAATCTACCAATTGTCTTTGATATTCAAAAGCTACTGAACTATAATTTGACTCCAGATATAATAAAATAAGTAATACGGTAACTTACTATGTGGTTTAATTTAACGTTGGTTTGGTTTTATAATATTGATTTCCTTAACATACGTAAACTTAAATTAATTATTCCTATGTAATTTATGTTCACGTACGATTAAAAAATTCAGAAGGAAAACAAAATCCAGAAAATGATGCATGAAAAATATGGAGAAAAGACTTTGTGATTCAATTTCTTATTGTGCATCGCATATTAAAGGATGTTTATGAGAGAGAGGTGAGGAAGATGTGAAGAATTAGACAGAGGATGAAAGAGGACTTTGAAAAATTTATTTATATGAAAAAGGATAATTTTGGTATTATAATTAAATTTTAATTGAATTTAGGTGTAACCGGACATTTATGGGGTGTCACTAGAAATAATCCTTTTTTTTTTCTATCAAAGGATTAGAAATGGAATATGGAGTTTTTTGTTCTCACAATGGTCAAGTTGTACAAATTGATGTAGGTATCAAAATAAATTTTGAACTTTCTACTCATCTCTATTAGAAGACAAATTAGCTAATCGCGATGTTTTTACATAAAATAAAGAGAATTGTAAAAATTACACATAAAAATCGGTGGTGAGATGTACCAACTTTAGTCTCCTGGGTGGTCCAGGCAAAAATTAGGGGCATACAAAAAATATATTCCCGGTGGATTGAAAACCCGAAAGGGCGATCCAGGCAAAAGTTAGGGATCTTAAAAAAAACAATACAAAAATGATGATAAAAAAAAGAGACAGAGGCATCACAGTTCAAGTGGGCTGAATGGGGGAATACACCTCTTACTGGTCTATAGATGGCGACTTCTGCCTATGGTTCGATGAATGGTGACTTCTGCCTATGGTTCGATTGATGGCAATGTCTGCCTATGGTTTGATTAATGACGATTCCTGTCTGTGGTTTGACGAATGACTGCTTCTTCATGTGGTTTGATTGGTGGCGTCTTTTTGCATGTAGTTTGACTAAATGGCGGCTCCTGCCAAATGGTTGATTGATAGGTTTTATCACCAGAAGTGGCGGTTTCTGCCAGGTTTCTGATTGGTGGGATTTGTCCCCAAGGAATGATTACTTCGCCGTCAATTGAGACGCTATATTGGGTCATATGCCCATCATTGGTTTGATTATTGGGTCGTATCCCCGTCAATGGTATGTTTATTGGGTCGTATCCCCCGTCAGCGGTTTAATTGTCGGGTCGATCCCCTTCAGTGGTTGAATTAATGGGTGTTATCCTTTCAGGGGTGGAATTAATGGTTTGTTTCCCCTCCAAGTGGTCTGATTATGGGACTTTTGCCCTGCAGTGGTTTAATCAATGGGTTGTCACCTTTTCAGTATCATGATTAATGGGTTGTTACCTCTTCAGTGGCCTGATCAAGGAGTTTTTACCTCTTCAATGTTGTGATTATTGGGCTTTACCCCATCCGTAGTTTGTTTGAAGGGCTTTATCCTCATCCGTGGTCTGTTTGAAGGGCTTTATCCCATCAGTGGTTTGTTTGAAAGGCTTTACGCCGACAATGTTTTGGTTCATCTCCAGAGATGTTACCCCCAATAAAGAATACTGAGTGTTTGTACTGCGATGTCGGGCTACTTCCTTTTTGGACCTGCTCAACCTTGTCTCGTCAATCTTACCATTATACTATCCTATGAGCTTCATACATGTTCATTCATTCATGCATATACAGCATGCATACAAATATCATTCATGCATGGTTGCATTATCAGTCTTATTTTAATTGTACAAAAAGTGTCATCCATAACGTGTCTAAGTCAGAAATGTTACCAATCTTGTGTATTTCAAGTCGCAGGTCCCACCAAAACAGTCGTTCACCAATGCCTTTTCATTTCCCCAGTGTTTTCCCCTAGTGTGGTCGTTACCCCATTGAGGTAATTGACGGTATTTTCTTTCGTATGTTGGTCGTTACCCCATTGAGGTAATTGACGGTATTTCCTTCCGTATGTTGGTCGTTACCCCATTGAGGTAATTGACGGTATTTCCTTCCGTATGTTGGTCGTTACCCCATTGAGGTGATTGACGGTATTTCCTTCCGTATGTTGGTCGTTACCCCATTGAGGTGATTGACGGTATTTCCCTTTCGTATGTTGGTCGTTACCCCATTGAGGTGATTGACGGTATTTCCTTTCGTATGTTGGTCGTTACCCCATTGAGGTGATTGACGGTATTTCCCTATCGTATGTTGGTCGTTACCCCATTGAGGTGATTGACGGTATTTCATTTCGTATGTTGGTCGTTACCCCATTGAGGTAATTGACGGTATTTCCTTTCGTATGTTGGTCGTTACCTCATTGAGGTGATTGACGGTATTTCCTTTCGTATGTTGGTCGTTACCCCACTGAGGTAGTTGACGGTATTTCCTTTCGTGTGTTGGTCATTACCCCAGTAGAGGTAATAGACAGTTTGTTCCTCCCAAGTGATACCTATCAGTTTTGTTCCCCGGTCAGTATATGTTCACCGTTTTTTGCATATGTAGTTGCATTACAGACATTCATATTGGCTATATTCATAAGCATGGCATTCTCAGTATTTCAATTAGTCAAAATTGGTGTACTTAATATTTAAGTCTCTTCGACCCGTTGATTTAAAGTTTTCTTTTAAATCCCCGTGACGGAGAAACTTAAATAGGGGCATCTGTCATACCCCAAATTTTGACCGAAGACGTCACTGACACGTGTCGTTTGACCCACATTCATACATCGTCTGACCCCGATCAGTCTCTGATTTTCAGTGAAAAATTCGGCAGAGAGGTATTTTAAAATACCTCATTTTGGTTCCGAGTCGGGCCCTCTTCGCTCTTTATTTTATTTTAACTTTTAATTTCAAATTCCATCTTTTATTTAATTAACACTAATTAACTTTAAATCTTGTTTTAAACAAAAAAGTCTTTCTTTATTTTCATTCTAATATCAATTTTCCTTTTAATCTCTATCCTTTTTTGTATAGTCTTTATCTCTTCTTTATTATTTTATTTTGTCCAAATAATATCCAAAAAATCATGCCGATCCAAACACAGTCTGTCATCCTTCATCCCAATCCTTCCACACGCTAGTTAGCACAAATCCAGTAGCAGAAGGGCGTAAACCCTTCCCCAATTCAAGCAGTTTTCCAGCACAACCTGCACTATAAATACAACCCGCAAACACACAGGGGGGATTCCAAGACCGAAAATTGCACAACAAGACCTGCAACACAGAGGCACTCTCACAGCATCGAGGACGAATTGAATCCCAGACAAACCGTCAACAACTGTCAGCAAACCAGCAACAATTCGTACACAAGGTCGTGGCCCCTAGTCATACCGGAACCGATTCAAGCATCACAAAAGCGGAACATCAAAGCCGATCTGTAGAGAGAAAGCTACAAAGGTATGTTTTCATTTGTGCTTAGATCTAGGGCTTAGTATTTGTTGTATAAGAACTTTGAGGTGAGGAGAGTGTAGAGGAGGAGAAGAGCATTTAAAAAAACAAAAAAAAACATAAAAAGAGGTGGTTACAGCGGCGGCGCCGCCACCTACGGTGGCCGGCCACCGCGCCGCCACCCCCAACCTCCACTTACCTTCGCCGGCGAGAAGAAGGAAGAAACAGAGAGAGAGGCGAGAGAATTTGGAGGAAGAGAGAGAAATGCTCTTTCAAAATGAAAGAAATTAGGGTTACACCCTATATATACTCCCCAAACCGGTTTGGTTCTCCTGGACCCGACCCAGGCTGAACGGAACCGGTATCCAGCCTTTTTCCAAATCCTAAACCAGCCCAGCGCCCAGCACCTGTTCCTTGGGCCCAATTCATTTTTTTCTGCTTGCTGTTTAATACCCCACCTCACTGATTGCACCCCCCAGTTTTACATTGTTATTTTTATTTCTTTCTCATGCATTTCTTTTCACTTATTATTTTATGTTCTTCCTGCATCGTATTTATATGTATTATTATCATCAACATTTAATCATTTTCTTTCGTTTGCATAGAATTAGAGTGTATATTTAGGCTTTAATGTAATTCATTCATGTATATTTATCATTTTCGCATAAGTCATCTTTTCTTTTTCGTCGGAGTTTAGAATGTAAACTAGGCTTTGATGTAAATAATTTATTATTTTTTTGTCATTTATTTTATCGCAGACCGTAGAATGTATAATAGGTTTTTTGTAATAGCTTTAGGTGCATGTGTGCGTGTGTGCGTGTATGTTTACCTTTTATGCTTGGTAGTTTAGGTCAAAGGCCCTCGTGGTGGTCCAACGCCACCATAAGGTACCTATGCTTTACTTTCCTTGCTCCATTAGTTTTCATTTTAGTCTTATTATTCAAAAAAACAAAAAATATGCAAATAACAAAAAATCACAAAAACATTTTCACAACAAACCTTGATTCAAAAATCAAGTCATCCTTTATTTTTATTCTTTCGTAAATCAAAATTGCAATCTACTTTAATCATACTTTAAATCATTTTCCTTTAATATAAAAAACACAAACAAATTCATTTTGCAATTTGGCTTTTCATTTTAAAACATTTTTCAAAACTAATAAAAACACAAAACAAATCAAACGTCAATTTTTACCCCGAACTACGAGGTTTTGATCCCTCACGGGTGCGTAGGCAAAGGACACTCATCCTTCCAAATCAATAAAAAATGTAGATAAGTAGGTCCCTTTTTTCCTTACCACTTTAATCTTTTTTCAAAAACAAGCAAGTTATAGCACAAAACGTTAAATAAAACCAAGAGGTTCCCGTAGAGTACTACGGACATAAAGGGTGCTAACACCTTCCCTTTATGTAACTAACCCCCAAACCCTAAATCTTTT
>Ga0228711_1010407_pt1 | contig 12240 bp, 6 predicted proteins | sample MedpolnodulmetaG_2_FD_177996 | JGI IMG/M metagenome (GOLD analysis project Ga0228711, IMG submission 177996) | Root nodule microbial communities from Medicago polymorpha collected in Santa Monica, California, United States - brown nodules | ecosystem: Host-associated > Plants > Roots > Nodule...
CAAATCAAAAAGAACAAAGATTGGATGGGAGAAGACATAGGTGTTCATTTTTTATTTCCAACAAATCTCAGCCTTTAATTTATTTTAATAGATCTAATGGTATAATGTAAGTGGTACACCGGTGAGGAACTTGTTGTAATTTTACGAGTGTTTTGATTCATAATTGACCGATTATCGCTAGCATAATTTGAATAAGCAGCAAACTTTTTTTTGTAGAACGTGATACAAAGTATTGAGCCACAAGGTAATATTTTATTTGAGATCTAGCCATAAGTGGACTTTTATTTATTTTTATCAATTAGTATATGGGAAAAATTAAAAAGAACAACAAGCAAAGAGAAAAAAAACTAAAGGTGGAAAACTGAGTTCCCCTAACATCAGTTAAATAGCAGCTCGAAAGGGGAGATGGGCAAGTTGGAATTATCTTGAGCTCATGAGATAATGATACATCTAATAAAACAAACTAATTTGTATTAGCGTTTCCTTTAGGTATAGTATGAGCAAACACAACATTTTAATTTCTCGACGTAAAAGAACGACTATTATTAACAAGAGGAACATAAGAGTAAATAGGTGAGACTCCCTCTTTAATAAAAATCATAAGTTCTTCGAGAATCTAATTCGTAAATGATGTCTCTGAACTCATGATCTCAAAGTAAGTTGCAATCAACACGATATAGCATAAAGCTTAACATTAATATGAGTAGTATAATCATATTATTTTGCAAAATCAATGATCCAACCATCAATTGAATTTGCGATAAGATCCTCAAAATCTAACCTTCCATGGACTAAATAAAGTAAATTTTGATAATAGATTATCGCTCTTTTTTTAGGCTCATATAAATAACCAACATACATCAATTTTGTGAAGGTGTTTAAAAATAGAGTTTTACTTTTCCCACCCTATGCCTTTCCTCGTGCGCCCTATTTTTTTCCAAAATTACCCTCGGTACATTCCGGATTATATAATCCGAACATGTTCGGATTATATAATCCGGATTGCACCAGTACACAGAACTGAAACAGATTTGCATATCATTGTGGTTTTTATCATTGTTTTTCAATCATTATACATGTATGTATAAAAAGCAATTAACTTAAATATTATATAAAAAAATGATTTTATATATATATATATATATATATATATATATATATATATATATCATTATACCAAAAAGAGTTGAATTTATATCATTACACATTTCACCTAATGATATACATTTCAACTAAACTAATGATATATATCTAATCTATGGCGTCGAAAGACCAATGGGACTATCGTCCACTTCAACCTTCACACCAGGACCAGGACCAACCTTCTCATCGGGATCAAGATTTTCAATAATGTACAATTCTTCGTCATCTTATACCACCTCTACACCCGCCGCCTGACTTAGCTCATTATAATCTGTCATCCGACTGACATATCTATCAGGCCAGGTGTCTGCATCCTCTCGATGGTATTGTCTCCATAGAGCGGAAGTGGGAGGAATCGGACAATCATCCTTCAAATCCAATGCCATAAAATGGTTGTCATTCATATTGCCAGACACATCAACGTATCGATCTTGGCGGCGGCGGTGGACCACATAGAGGGAAATAGGTTTCTGATTTCCCAATACACAACACAACAACCGATTGGTTGAATTTCTGTGCGATGAGGAAACCCATATCCGGCATGGTCATCCATTTATCTCGTGGTGCATTCCCAATACCTCCATAGGATAGAGCGTCTGAGACCTTTTATACTGCCTATTATCATTAATCATCCTCCGATAGCGGGCATTTTCTACACCGACAATCTCTTTGTAAAGGTTGTACTTGATTAGTTAGTGATCATCAACAGTCAAGTTACGTAGGACCGCAACTGCTCGGAACCCACAATGGCCATCACTGGGTACATCCCTAACCTTTTCAATAAAGTCATGCATCCAAATTGGGATTTGGTCTTTGTGTGGTATGTGGACTTTAACGGGTGTTGGCTTCTTCAGATTTTTGGGAATTGGCTTAGGAGGAGTAGGAGACATGTTGCTTTTCCGTGCACTCTTTCTACTCATCCCTGTTGATTTTGTCCGTGAACCCTGTGTCTCTTGCTCCTGGGAGTCAACAATCTCCCATAGGGAAGGGGACCGCCTTGTCGATTGAATGCTTTGCTTATCTTTCTTTGGAGCTCCTTTGGTGGTGACCTTATTTAGCGGTGGACGCATATGGGTGGTCTCCGGTAAAACAAATTGTCGGAATTGTTCCTTCATATGCAACTTCATGTTGTAATCGGCGTCCTTGAACCGAGCCTGCAATGTGTAAAAAAACTGTCATTTTGGTTGTTGCTGGAAAATAAGCAGAAACATGCATTCTGGTCTGTGCACTAATACGGCCCGGATTCCAAAATCCGGAACGCATATGCAAATCCGGAACTTCCCAATACACCCTTTGCATGAGCCTTAAATGCACTTGTATGGGGCGTGAATGCTACCCTTTCGGATTATATAATCTGAAATTCAACTATGTTGTCTGGATTATATAATCCGGATTGCACCAGTACAGGAAATTAAAACAGAAATCCTAGGCAGAAGCTAAAGTAACATAGTTTTTTAAAAATATACTTGAAGAATATCCCATTCTGGCAATAGAGAAATGTCTGTTTTATGAAGCTTCGGGTCAACCTCGTACTCGAACCTCAACCTCTTCCAGTGAGTGTGAATTTCATCCAAACGGAAAGTGATGTCGTTCTTGATCTTCAAAGTAATCACACGCACACGATAATCCGTAAGTGATCAAACTCAAACAACCACATTTTGATTTATCCGTACCAATTTCAAGTGCTTTATTATACTCCACTACGAGATGATGCAAAGCTTGCCCTGAAATGTTTCGGATCAACCTAGACCACAACACATTTCCTTTGAACTGATGTTCAAGTATGATAATGCTCGTCTGAAACAAAGCATGTATTGCGGTATGTTGCAACTCTAGCATGTCATGAACGGATTTTCAGTTTGTACTAAAATCACCCATACTACTACTCAGATACTTTTTCAACCGAGCGTGTGCAGATTCAGCTCTGTTTGTTGTAGTATCCCCATATGAAGGTTTTTGTCAACCCAAAACCTCACAAACTTCTCCTTAACCGGATCCAAAATTGTCTTTTCAACATAATCCAAAAACTTAGGAAATTTTGTGCATACAACTTTGAGCCGGGTCCAATTATCAATATATGCTTCCTCCGTTTCGGAGTCCACACTATCCAACCATGCAGCCATCACAGTATTCACCACCGAAGCAGGCTTAATCGCTTCCCCAATCTTGCCTTTGAGATCCTTCACTTTGCAATCCAATTTACACTTTGCTCTCACATTTTGTCCAATGTGATATGAGCACAACAGAGTAATAGCATTAGGGAAAACCTTTTCCACAACATTGATCAAAGCATTGTCCCGATCAGTGACAACTACTTTGGGATAGAGATCTTTGGAATGCAACATCTCACGACACCTCTCAAGAGCCCAATTAACGTTGTCTTGTCTCTCAGACATCATATAAGCAAAATCAATAGAGAAGGTTTTTGTGGTAGACGTGTTACCCACAAACTCAAGCAATGGAAGACGATACTTGATTGTCTTGTACGTGGAATCCAACACAAGCACCGTGGAGAACGTGTTAAACACCTTAATAGAATTTGGATGTGCCCAAAAAACATCACCGACATCATCAGAATCACGATACTTTCTACAATGATACACGTAACCATTATCAACCAAAAACTTCAAGAGATGTTGCATGTCATTCCTCGTACCCCCTAATGGACCGCCTATACCTGTGACTTGCATTATAAACGTGTTTGATAGTATTTGAAGTGGTATGGTTCCTCTTCCGTAAGTTGGTAAGCATTTGCCTCGGAGGAATGTTTGAATCCACCATCTCTTGAAGGTAAACACGTTCATTTGGGTTTAGACGACCGATGGTTTTATGACCTTTCAACACATCTGTCATGTCATGGTTGTGTTTACCATCGCCAACTTTGAGGCTCTAATCACCACCAGTCAACAAGTAACCTCTCAGCCGAAACAGACACTCGCATTTAACCAAACCATCTATATCGCGCCGACTCTTTCTCTTGTACTCGGTGTATGAACCTCCCCTTTCATATATCAAAGTAACAAATGTGTTTCTTCCATTGCCACCATTATCAGATTTCTGGAATGATCCAGTACATATCATATGACGTGATCAAAAGGAAATCGCCTAAAAAACGAATGGGGGAAAGTTTATATACACATTACCTTTGCATTCAGACGAAAATGATGATGTTAACCCCCTTGATGGCCAGATTGCTGCTCCAAACCATATTTTCGCCCTAAATGGTGTGTTTTTTAGAGGTGTAGGGAGTGTTTGTGATAAAGGGGTTGTGCTTCAGCTAGGTTCTGGATATATAACCTAGCAGTCCAGATTTCGTTTTCCGAAAAAAAAAACGTCAATTTTTCCCGCTCACTTCAAATGCAGGGTGTTCAGAAATTATAATCCGGAATACCATTACTCTGTCTGGGTTATAATTTTTGAAACTGCAAGCACCCTGAACATGTTCAAGTTTCACAAATGACATGGTGCAATGTGCTTTTCTGATCATTTCGAAATATATTATCCACAAACTGTCCGGATTATATAATCTGAACAAAGGGTAGTTTGGTCCAAATTGCAGGGCGCGCGAGAAGGCGGCAGGGTGGGAAAAGTAAGTTTCTTAAAAATATGTTTCTTGCAAAATCAGTGATCCAACCACGAACTGAACCTCTTAATAAGGCCCTGAAGATCTAACATTCTAGTGGAGACTAAATAAAGTCTATTTTGATAATAGAGTATTGCTATTTTTTTAAGGCTCGCACAAATAACCAATATATATAAATTTTTGGGTTAAATATGTTTTTGATCCCTATAAAGATGTCAACATTTCGTTTTAGTCCCTCTAAAAAATTTCTTCAACTTTTAGTCTCTCAAAAGTTTTTCATCTTCACTTTTAGTCCCTCATTTAAAGTAAACTCATATGTGAAACTCATATTTTTAAATAAAATTTTGCAGAAAAATCTATAATATTTTAAAAATCTTTCCCACAAATTTATAATATTTTGCAGAAAAATATGTTTAATAATTTCTTTAAACCAATATGTTCAATAATATTCTGAACGAATAAAATTATACGATCAATAATGTTTAGAAACCACAAATGCGATCACATACTTTCATACTTCGAGTCGAGTCACTTATTCGTAAGTTGTCCAAAGACAAGCATAATTTGGGATTGTATTTTTCAAATGGATGGAATGGAAAGCTTTAGGCTCATGAGATAAGATGGTCGATAACTTTCTACTCTTTAAATATGTATGCAAAGATTAGAGAATTAAGAAATGACTATTTCTTTTTCCACCCTTTGCTATTCTCACGCGCCTTGCAAAAAAACAAAAAAAAGATAAAAATACTTCTGGTTCAGATTATATAATCTGAACCAAATTGTTAGCTTTTTTGGATTGTAAAATCCGAATTTTTTCGAACTTTCATCTCAGTGTTGTATTTGATGTCAAATGTCTCTGCTTACCGTCGTAGAATCCCCGCATAAGCTGCAAAGCAATTGCAAGGATTCTATGAACGATCGACAATGACCATGACACCATCCATCCCGGATGAGTCGGTCGATGGACGTCGATACTCAACACCGTTTAATTAAAATTTTGGTAAATGCTATTTTTGGATTATATATTTTGAAAATTGCTGGCAATCTAGTTCGGATTATATAATCCGAATCAGGAGTAAGGTGGAAAACCCACTTAATAGTCTTGAAAAATAAGAATCTTATATTTGCAAATTAGTGGATAACCCACTTACTTATTTTCAATATATTTGACTTGAAGTGTTGTAATGGGTTTTGAGTACCACTTGTACTCAATTTTATTTTATTTTTAGCAACACTTGTACTCAAGTTTTTTTTTTTTTTTGGTCAAGTAGTTTAGTGGTTAGAGCTCACACAATTAAATGTGGAGAAATAGGGTGTTCGAGGTAGAAACCCTGATCTCTGCATATAATATGCGATATCCCTACTCAAGTTAATACAATGCTTTGCTTATGAAAAAAAAATACTTCGACTATTGTAAATCATGAATATGTCACGTACTGGTTTTAAAAAATAGGAGGATCAAAATTTTCATGTTCTTGACAGTATGAGACTAAAAGTTTGGCGGCTATAAAATCAGAAAGGAAACTAGGGGAGCCGAATCCCGGATTGAAATTGGTGGATTCAAAACCTTACGATTGAAAATTGAAAATTTAGAGGGGTTAGAATTGCTCAATTGAAAGGGGATCAAAATTTTAGTTAAATATTTTGTAATTTTTCATTGTTTGTAATGAAATACATTAGTCTACTAAAGTATCATTTTTTTTACAAGTAGTCTACTAAAGTATATTAATGTATTAATGTACCCTAACAAATGGTGTCATGATATCCACCCCAGCCACTTTCGTTACACTTTTCTCGCTCTCTCTTTTTTACCTTCTTCGCAATCCCACACCATCTTCCTCTCTTCTCTCAACATCACTCTCTTCTACCTTTCACGCCGTCGGGTTCACTTCTCTTGCGTCCACCCCAAACCGCAAAACAACTACCCAGATAAACAACTCATAGGATTCCAACACCATTTGTAAAAACAAGCACGACACAATCTTCGACTTGCTAAGACTTCAATGTCAAGACAAAACCTTTGTTTTCTCCACAATATCATCGACCTCCTTCACACAATTTTTGAAGATTCTATCATTTCTCTCATACCAAATCATCCAAATTGATGCATGCCAAATTAACCAAAATCCTATTCACGAGAAGTTTATTGATATATTTTTTTTATTAAATATGTTTTTAATCCCTATAAAATTAGGCTTTCGAGTTTAGTCCCTGCAAAAAATTTATTCACTTTTAGTCACTATTTGCATTTTATAGGAACTATTTTGGAGAACTAAAAAGATCTATTTTTGTAAAAAGTATTTAAAAATTGACTATTCTTCAAACTACAACATTTTGAAGGATTAAAATTACCACTAAAATTTTATAGGAACTAAACTTAAAAGCTCGTGATTTGTAGAGACTAAAAATATATTTAACCCTCGTTTTTTCAAAGATAATGTTTTTACGTATATGCAATTAACTCAAACAGTATATTAATCTCCTTAACAAAAATATCATTTCACTGCTAGTTAAATGTTAGCATGTATCACTAAAAAAATGTTTTATGTATAATATCTACTATTCTTAAAAAAATTAATTTACAAATAAAAAGATAAAACATAGGTATTAGAACTGAAATTTAGATAAGTATATATAAAAACGCATGCGACGCTGCAACTTTCGTTCCAACTTCCAACATTAAAACCTTGGCCCATTTTCTCCGGAATGCACAACATATTGAGTTCTGCTCTTTACCCAAAAGTTTTTACTCATTTCCAAAGTAAATGACCAAAATACCCCTACGCATGTTAACTCACGTTGGTGTTAAATTTACGTGAGTTAACTCACTCCGCATGATTTAAGTCACGCAAAAAACACACATTAAAACCCAACGTGAGTTAACTCACGCTGGTTTTGTTTCACCCTCTTCCAATTTTTCACCCATTATGTGGCTGAAATGTTGCGATGGCAATACTCCTTATTCTTCCTAACTTGGGATGGTGTAGAAAAAATGTCACATCAATCACACGAACACCACCAACCAACTAAATTCATAACACCACCAATATATTTTCAAAAAGAATCAATTGTCTCTAATTCTTCTTGTAATAAATAACTCTTGGAGTCATGCATCTATGTGATAATAGATATTTATATTAGACATAGAAAACAATTGTAGAGTTGAACCTCAACTACATTTTTTATCATGTATCTATTATTTATCAAATAATTGCCTTTTTTAATAATCAAATAAAATTTTGTAACCTTCAATTATTTTTTGAAGAAATTAGAAATTCGAACATACTTTAAACTTATATAAGAAACATCATAAACATTACTAATGTCTTTCATCTCTTATTTCTCTTAATATATTCCTTTGGATTTTTCTCTATTCCTTTCTTTCATCTTTTGCACAAATGCATAAAAATAAAAGATACTTGGGCAAATTCACCGATATCATGGTAGAACGAAAACAAAAACCAGTATATATCTAGTTATTTACATATACTATTAAAAAAATGTCATGCTTTTATATTACTTTTAATTTATTTTACAAAATTATTAGTAAGAGGTATTTTCAATGAGATAATAATAATAATAATAATAATAATAATAATAATAATAATAATAATAATAATAATAACTCAATTTGAGTTGCACAACCACTTCAAAAGACCCCATAATATCACATCATTGATTAATTTCCCTTAAAACAATTCATCAATGCTTTTCTTCTATAATGAAAAACAAATGACCGTTAAGAAACTCACATTTATTAACTTTTTTGTTCATTTTTTATGAGATTAGTTTTTTCTTTGTTAATATAATAAGAAACTTTTTTTTTTTTTTTTTTTTTTTTAAGGAAAACTTTTTTTTTGGTTGTTAAAATATGGTGCATCGATTAATTGTAAGTAATCATAAGCGACATAATTCTTCTCTAATGCAGAAATTTTTTTTGTTTATATTTAAAACCTACTAGACAACTATCTATACGGTCGTAATTTTGTCAAAAAGAAAAACTATAAAGTCATAAAAAAAATAAAAATAATGTAATGCTACTTCAACCTATAGTCTCACCAACTAAAACATAAAAATTAAGTTGATCATAGTAACAAATTTATTGGTAATTAGCGTTATACATTTTCTAAGTTGTTCAAACTATTTTCATAGATTATGGGGTTGATCAAAGGCGGAGCCTTCATGGGCTGGGGTGGACCACGGTCCACCCAGAAAAATAAAAAAATTAATAATTATAGGTCTATTCTGCAAGATTTTAAACAATTTTACGATATTTTTTGTTTTCGGCACATTCAAATCTCTTTAGAGCGGTGTAGTGGCCTACCTAGAAAAATAAAAAATAAAAAATAAAGTCAATTTTGTGAGATTCTAAACAATTTTTCAATAGTTTTAGATTTTGGCGGTTCCACAAATAGTATACATGATTTTTGTCCTGTCTATGCTTGGCTAGTTACAGGAGGTTTACAAACCTTTTAATTTGTAGGGGTTTCAAACCTCCCTTACATTGTCTCTCAACTAAAACTTGTTTCAATTAACATTTGTATTATAAAAAAAAACTTCATAATTTAGTGGCCCACCTAAACATTTTTTTCTGACTCCGGGGTTGATTATCTTTGATTGTGGTATTGCATTGTCCTCATTATACATTTTCTAAGTTTTTCAAACCATTCTACTCTATTTTTTTTTATTGCAGTATTGATTATGCAAAGCACCAACAGTGTTACGACAGCTCGATTTGACTACTATAGACTTTCAGAAACTTGGCTGGGCACATATTGTAGGTCAAATCCATGTCACAAGCATACCAAACACGACCGTTTTTCAATCCACGGATTGTGGTTAAATAATTACAAGACACCCCCATCTCAGAAGAAAAAAAAATATATGAAGAGGTAAATTTCAAAATAGACTTTGAAATTCAATTTCAAATTTTTGAATTAGCTTTTTGGATCTAGATTTGCGCCATTTGTTGCTTTATATCGATTCGATGGGTTCAATTTTAAATTTGTTTTCGATGATTTATTAGATTTCAGAAGTGCTAGAAGAGGAACTGAAAGTTGAATGGCCTTCCTTGATTGGAAGAGATGACAATCTATGGAAGCACGAATGGTCAGATCACGGTTGTTTTGGAGAGATTTCAGTTGTGAAGAGTATTTTAAAAAAGGTTATTTTCACAAGTTGTGCCGTGTCCAAAGGCTCTGGCAAAGGATGACATCTTGTCAAGTGGAAAGAAAATTAAGACCAAGCGCTACAAGAAAGTACTGAAAACAATAATCTTGGAAACACTAAGTTAATCTGTAATAAAAAAAAACAGTTGATAGAAGTTAGATGTTGTTTTAGCAATAATGGTAAGAGAATCAACTGTCCCAAACAATCTGGCAATGTTTGTGAAGCAACATTGATCTACTCATCCCTTGGAGATCCAAAACTCCCATGGAACGAGTTGTAGGCTATATTATATAGGTTTCATTAGCTGATTGAACTCCATCAAAATAGACAAAATAAAAGACTAGATTTTTAAATTGCATTTATGTGTCTTGTTGTGTTTAACTATCTTGTTAAAGATGATTTTACACATTATCTTGTTAGTACTTATATCCTGCATATTTGACCACACAATTAATAGACAAGTTGTTCTTTTTTGTTAACATCAAAATATCAATAATGAAATATTGTTTCTAAACAAACTAGGTTCTTCCAGACTGTAAGTTATAGTGAAGATCGTTCTTGGCTCAAGTGGAGAGGGTGTCATTAGATCTATTATAAATGGTGTGTTGATCCATTTCTATGTATCCTCGAGAGTAGTCATTGATTTTTTTGGCCTCACATGTGCCCAGTTTTATCGCGTGATAAAAAGAAGAGTTTTACTTTTCCCACCCTGCTGCCTTCTCACGTCCCTGCAAAAATGCCAAAATTACCCTTGGTTCAGATTTTATTTTGCGAACTAGATTGTTAGTGATTTCCGGATTTTAAAATCCGGACACCGTCGATATGAAATTTTAGTGTCTTTTTTTTATGTCAAGGGTCTATGTTGACCGTTATATAACCCCCGCATAAGCTGCAATGCAATTGCAGGGGTCATATGAACGGTCAACAATGACCATGACACCACAAACACTCCTACAAAACTTAAAAAATTAGAAGAAAATGAAAGAAAAGAGATGAAGTGAAGAATGGAGGAATTTGGTGAGCATGCAAGCCTATTTATAGCCTAAACCAAGTCCTAGGTCATTTGGAAGTCAAGGAAAACATGTTTGTCATTCAAAACCGTCCAAAAAACGCATTAAAACTCCACTAACCGGCCAAACCTATGGTGAATCGCACCGTCCAAATGAAACTGAGGGAATCCAGATTATATATTCCGGAAATGACAAAAACATTCCGGAATATATAATCCAAACAACACCAGAATGCCTATTTGAAGGGTTTTTTAATAGATTTCTTGGAAAATAAGTAATAAATGCTTAAAAGAGAAGGTGTTTCAAGAGGTTCTCTCTGAGTTAGATCTTGCTGCCTTGGCAAATGACATATTCATCTGGCAGGCACCAAGATCTAACTCACAGAAAGCTCTTGATATTCAAATATAGGGCAACCTCTTTATATCTATATATTTTTGCTAGCATGCGGAGGCTCTTCATCACGCGGACGCGGTCAAATAGAGAGCTATCTATTTGCGACCGCGTGAGAAAGATCCTCAGCTTATTGAAATTTTTTTGCATGGTTTTCTTTGGTGTGTTAGTGTGTTTTGCTGGTATTGAAGCTGAAAACCGGAGATCACTTATTTATAGAGGTCCTTGGATGTCGTGGACCACAGAAACTCTTGGTGCAATGTGGTCCATACAAAAGAATCCTATGTGAATCCGGATTTCGTAATTCGGAATGCATAACTTTGGTTATTTTATCGATTAAATGAACATCTTTGACGTAAATTAAAACATAATGAAAGTTTAAATAATATATATATTATTCAAAACATCAACTTAATTCAACAACACATAACTACCATGCAATTAAAACAACATAAACCACGTGATTAATTAAAACATGACACATTATCACGGATCACCTAAACATAGAACATTATCTGAACCATCCATCACCCTACAGAAAGGCCAAGTTTCCCTTTGATTCACCCCATGATCGTATTTATTCGGATTACATAATCCGAAAACTATTTCAATTGTCCGAATTTTGAAATCCGAACTGTATCAGTTAGTTTTGGCCGGTGGTCTGCACCACAAGAAACACATTTTCAAAGGTTTTTACCAACATTAATGGCTGGTAAAACTCCTTTGAAACACGTTTTTGACCATCCTTAAGTGCAGATATAACCTATGCTTGTTGTTTTCCTATAAATAGCCTCCAAAACCTTCACATTTCTCACACCATTTCACAAACTCTCTCCTCCTCTCCTCATGTTCATTCTATGCAAAATGTGTTTCCATCGTTGGCCTTTCATAAAAAGAGGCTACTTTGGAAACTCAGGGGTTATATGACCGGTCAACGAGGAAGGC
>Ga0228711_1010408_pt1 | contig 12239 bp, 10 predicted proteins | sample MedpolnodulmetaG_2_FD_177996 | JGI IMG/M metagenome (GOLD analysis project Ga0228711, IMG submission 177996) | Root nodule microbial communities from Medicago polymorpha collected in Santa Monica, California, United States - brown nodules | ecosystem: Host-associated > Plants > Roots > Nodule...
TTTTTTACACAAACCTTTAATCATAATATTAAGACAACACGCATCTATTTCAACCCCTAGCTTCAACGCAGAAGCATAAAGATCGAAAACAACGTCATACAATTTAGTATTAACAACCACATTAAGTAGAAAGTTAAAAGTCTTTATACTAGGCCACGTACCGTAATTCCTCGGCATTTCATTTAACAATTGAATGGCTTTATCAATACGGTTTGCTTTATGAGCATAGATTTTGATGAGGTTGAAGAAGAAATCTTCAGTGAAAGAGTAGGGTTTAGGGAGGGTTTTAAGAAGAGTATCAATGTAGGTGAAGTTATGGGATTGTGTGAATTTGGTGATGAGGGAGATACAAAAAGGTTGAGTTGGGTTGTAGTCTTTGCGGGAAGAGTAGAGATGGAAGATTGTTAAAGAGAGAGATGGGTTTGTTAAGGAGTTTGTTAGGGTTGTTGCTTCTTTTGAGGTTAGCCAGTCTTTGTGGTGGAATCTTTGTATAATGAGGTTGTCTTTGTTTGAGGTTGGGTTTGGTGAAGATGAAAAGAGTGATGATGGGTTTTGGATTTTGTGGGAAGTTAGAGGAAGAAGGAGAGAACGGGTGGTTCGTGAAAACATGTTTGGTGTTTGGTTGGAGGATTAGTGTGAGTGGATGCTCAGTCTAACAACATAGATGGTTTTTGGGATGTCTTCTCCCCTGCTGCCGATGAAAATTAATTTGGATGGTTACTTAATTCTGGCACGACAAAAATGAATCTAACACCCTCAACTACAGAGACATCCATTTTTTTTTTATATTAAATAAAGTTCACGTATATATCATGCATTTATAATTTCTTTTTTATCGGTAGTATTGAATAAGTATTTAATCCTTCTAATCCAACATCTCATACAAAATTCTTAAATGAAATTCTTTAATCAACTATCAATGACTTTATATCATTACTTATCAATTTTTTAATATTAAAACGGAGTTAATTCCACTTAAGAATGATGTCCTAAGTGAGACCTTGAGTCCTATAAGACCTCACATTTTTCTTCTTAATGTAACTACCTAATATGTATTGGGTCTTAAATGTTTAAAACTTTACCATTGGGGATGATCTAAGTTTTGTAAAAAAAAAACAAAAATAATCTAAGTTTTTTTAAGAAGAAAAATAAATCTAAGTTGATTGTCAATTTTTTTAGGAAAAAAGAAATTTGTTTGAAAAGTTTTTATTTATAACTTAGACTTCCGGTGTAAGATGGTGTAATTAAAGATTTATGAAGTTTGGAGGGGCAGAAGGTGATGAATATTATTGTATTTTTGGTTTAGCATGATGGATTTTTTTTTAGGAAAGTAAATTAGATATCATATTAGTCCCTTCATACGAAGAGGGGGCGTTCATAAACACGTCAACGTTTAACGTTGCATGTCGGTATATCCAACATTTAGACTTGATAGAGGGGCCAATTAGAGAGACATGAGTCAAATTTAGTGATAGTTTGACTATTTGAAAAATTGAAGGATCAAATTGATCAATGTGTACAAATTAAGGATCAACAAACCTATTCTTGTATCCTTTATGAAATACATTTTTGCAAAATTTTTGTCTATTAAATTAAATTAGTGGTTTAACCTTGAAGCAAATCTTGTTTTCATTCTTCTTCCTTGTCTTATTCAACGACACATCTAGAAACAATAATTCCCTCTATGTTACATCTATGTCTATGTATGTATATACTCACAAGAATGCAGCTATCTATACATAATGAGTTTTATCTAGTTCCTAAACCATTAATTACTATTATATTTTAATTTTTCTTTACAAAAAACAAGCACAAGAATCATGCTACATATGAGATCAAGGTCTATGCTTCTTCTTCTTGACTGAGAGAAGTGGTTGAATTTGCAAGTGTCTTTTGAATGCCTCATTGAAAAGAATACGAGCATGGAAGGCTTTAATAATTGGTAACCATGCCAAAATAGCTATAGGTGCAAATAGTACTATCCCCATTCCATAGTCAAATTCTCTAGCAAGTGCACGTGTAAAGTCCCATAATCCTGTATGCTCTATTTTTGGCCTTGCAGCTTGTGCAATCTAAGTCACCAAAAGCATTTACTTGGATTAAATCTAAGGTTAATAAAAGCTATAAAACACGAACACGAACACAAACATCACACACAGGCACGGACACCGACATCGATAATAATTTAAGAAACTGACATAATTCAGTGTAATTATGTGTCGGTGTTGTGTCCGTGTCGGACACCAACGCGTGTCTGACATCGGGACACATCTAATCTGAGGAGTGTCCATATTTCATAGGTTAAAAGCAAGATTTAGATTATCTGTGGTCGCAATGTCACATATTCACCACAGTCAGTAAATCCAAACCTTTTGGTAATGATCAGATTGTTCATACGAGTATCTGATCCTATCGGACGGTTCTGATTAACCGACTATAGTGATGATGTGCTATTTCGAACGCAAGGAATCCATTTACGAAAAATGTAAAATGAGGGTTGCTAAAGATTGTTACCTGTATAAGTCCCCATGCAGTTGGCATGAATGCCATACAACAAACAAAAAGGTCTGACACTGACAGCTGACATATGATTGAAAGAGTAATGATGAGGGCAACAACAGCAACAAATAGGATTGCTTTGAAAAATCTGAATCCAAGTTGATAATTGGCACTAAGTAGGTTCCTTCCTATATTGACAGCCTGCACGGACATGTTTATGTTATTAACATGCAACAGTACATCATATACTTTTTACTAGCTATGTTATTTGAACAAGTAAAATTTGACAACTTTTGCGATAACTTTTTAAGTGGTTTACGTAGTTGCAAAAGTTGTCTAAATTTTGCTGTACAAGAATCAATTTTCCTTTTCTCTGTGACACATTATTTGGTGACTGACTGACTAAGTTTATATTAAATTTTCCGAATCAAAGAAGGCTTAAAAGAGAACTTACCTTCACCAAGAAGAAAATTCCAAAAATCACAACCCATGAAAAGACATAAACCAGCAAGTTTTTGCTTTGCTGAGTGATGTCAAGGTGATAGACCAAACCATACTGATAGATGAAGAAACGAAGCGAAAGCAATATTTCAGCAAACCTCGAACCAAGACTTGAACGTCGAAGATGAGTTTGTTCGTCATACCACCAAGAATGCCAACTTTTATCTTGATGGATTCCCAATCCACCCTGTTGTCTAATCCATTTATTCCACTCTTTCCAGTCATCTACCGCCTTTGTCCAACTGAATCCGGCAGGGTTGAAAAGAAAAGGCGCACATAACCAAGTCAAAGACATGAACCAAATCGCGTAAGTTATCAACACGTATGTCATGTTACTTTGATAAGATTTTCTGAACATGTTATAAACAACCAAAAGCAGCATTAACTCAAACGCTTTTACAAAGTGACTTCTCGAATATAATCTATAGTTTTCAGTGAAGCTAGCGTGGAACACAACTTTGCGTCCGGTTGGTCTGTATTTCGCGCCTCCGTGCAAAATTGTTCTGCCATAGTAATGTGTTTTTGTTCCAAGGGAGAATGTGAAGAAAACAGCTGCAAGCTGCAACTGCATGAGGATAAAATCTTTGAGGGCTGTTAGGAAACCTCTCTCGAGGCCTATTTCCATCATCATCGGTAAGCCTGTTAAAAGTCCAAGTTGTATGAATGATTGAGAAGCAAGAGCTGTTTCTAAGGACTGTACATTCTTGATTCTTGCTTCAATGATGAGTGCTCTCTCTAAGCCACTAAGCACCAAGTATAACTGTCCGTAGAGAAATACATATATTCCTATTACTGATATCTGTGAAGAAATGCAATAGATTTATATCAGTCAAAATTGTATTATGTAAAGCATCTATACATGTCATACTTCTCTTCATATAGGCCACAGGATAGTGAAATATATCATAGAGAAGAATATTATGCTTCAGTGAAATTACCAAGCTGCTGAAGTAAAATCCAATAGTAGTGAAATAACAAGATAGCATCCTGAAAAAATCGAATTGTCTTGCAAGGCGGAATATGTCACGGCTTATAGTTTGTTCACTGTTCCCATTTGCAACCTTGGCTTCAAATTTCGAGATCGAGTTTAGACTTACATCACGACCTTTGCCAATTTGCAAGTATTCATGATATGTAATACACCCCCTTCTTAAAGTAGAATTAAATCCTGCAGTAGATAATAAACATGTATTTATCTCTATTGTTAACAATCAACATGTGGTTAGAAATAATACTATGTTGTTAAAGTCCTTGAACTCATACCAGCAAAAACGTCTTCACTCAAATTAATTGTTTTAGACGCTTTGCTTATTCCTCCTCTTGTAATATGAAAAACTCTGTCAAATACATCTGGATGGCCATAGTGGAACCGCACCCTGAGTGAGAGAATGCATCAGTGTTAAAATCATTTTACCTAAGTCACGTAATGAACATTTTACTTCCTGTTATTGGTCACTTTTTCCGAATGTCATTTTGCAGTTATTACCTGAGAGGATTAGCCAGAAGCCTCTGACCAATTGTGACAAAGCTGGTCTCCTGATATGACATGAACCATGCAAGAGAAGACACACTGCAGTTGAAAAAGAATGGAAGATACCATGTTATTGTGCTTAACATATCTAATTCTATATTAACATTTACGAGTACAAAAATGAAATTTTGACACCAATTTGACAGCAAATTTCGACGATAATTTGGATGGTTAATGCAGCCTATAGAGTGACATACTTTCTTAAACTTAGACCATGGTCATGTATTCAAGGAACATGTGATTCCCACTGGGCATATAATATGTTACATTATATGAATATTTATAACTATAAGGAATCTTGCCCAGTTTTCCCATTTTGTCATTGTAATATGGTCAGTTTAATTTATTGGAATTAAAAAGACTAACCTTCCTGTGAAAATATGTTCTCTTAAACCAAGTATTGTAGGAGGCCTCCGTCCTTGGCGCTTAAGAAATTCTTGGAGAAGGTTTCTCATTTTTAGAGCTTCTTCCAAGTAGTTATCCTGTAAATAAAGGTAATCATAAGAACACAACAGAAATAATCGAGGTTTATGTAAAATGATAGTAATTAATATACTTGGTTCATATCAATTGTTTGGAGGGCTTCGCCACGAGTGTATATTATTGCATTGTTTTGATTTTCAGGCTTCCCTTCTCCAAGCTGTGGTGGACCTGGAAGTTTTATTTGATATACTGTCTGTAAAGAAAATTAAGAATATTAAGTTATATCATATAAGTGACATTCTAACCTATTAAAATATGAAAACCAACTTACAAATACTTTCCTTAAATGGTAAACAGAATTATTCTGAGACAATCAATATTTCCAAGACTAATTCTTGTGATGTTGTAAAAAAATACCTGCTCAAAACCATTGACAGCTTTAACCAGTTTAGAATAATACACTTTGTGAGGTCTACCCTGCATTATCTCCTCCTTTTCCTCAACATAAGCAACACGAAGAGACGGATACCTGCAGGAAATACAAGCAGGCATTGGTTTGTTATTGTCTCTAATTATTTAATTTCAAGAAGCTAAATATTTTTCTCTTTACTAAAAACTCACCTTATCATTAAGTCAATTGTATCTTTATAACGTGGATCATTCATAGACTTTTGTAATGAAAATGATTGACAGGAAATGACATAGGTGTATTTCATGTCTGCTAGTGCTTCTAGACGAGCAAATAATGCACGGTTGCCCTTTTCAGCCGTCTCATAACCTTCAAGAATATCTGCATTAAAAAGTTCAACTTTAATCATGTCTGTTTTAAAAGTCACATGTAAGTTTATTTGTGATTGATTTGCAATGTAAGAAGTCTTACACCGACAGTGTATCGAAATGAAACTCTTTATTTTTGTTGAATTTAGTTTCCATATTGATTTGCACAACCTAGTATCATTTATACTTTTGTTACTAACCTTCATCTTCTGCCATGTCAAGAAATGCTTGTAATTTTAACGCTTCTGTGTAATACATCATCCCTCTAACTGTTACAAATATGATTTCAATGATCACAACAATGCCTTAAAATTCAACGAACGTATAATTTAGAAAATAATACAAAAACCGAACCTGTTCTTCCTAGTGTCTGTCCCCGGAATGAAGCCCACAATCTAAGCTCTTCTGATTTGTTTTCATCTTCCAAACTCCTACGGTCTTCGCAACACATACGTTCCAAGAAGTTTTTCCATTCATCTGTTTAAATTTATATGACAATCTATGAGACGAATTCAAATCGAATGTTTTATGTTACACATAAGAAAATTGTTATTTGTAACAACCTGGATATATCTTTTGCATGTAAAAGATGATGGAGTCCTCCTCTCTTTCTGAACCAAGCTCCTTCATTGAAAAATTGATGTCCTCCATGTAGTGCGGGGTTATAACACTATCAAATACCATGCTATGTATCAGAGTTATGTGATTGAACTATAGAAATATAATAATGTTCACTGAATGCTTATTTAAAAGTTAAACGTTTTTATGTTAGTTATGACGGAAGTCCTTATCAAATTACCTAAATGGCACCATACTATGCACTTTTGGAGCGTCTGGCATATCTGTAAACAGAGAAGTAGCAAAGAATGATATGCGCCGACGAGCATCTAAGTTTGCAGGTATGTCCATTGCAGTCTCCTTGACGGTAACTAATAAATGAAATCGCTTGATCTGTCACGAGCAGGCTTGATTATGTTAGTATAACAAGAGTAGAGTTCACATCATGCAAGATGTTATATTTCACTACTATATGTCGCGAAAGTTGTCTAAATTTGGAGAATGAAAAGTAACAATCGTTGAAGAGAAAATACTACCTTTTCCATCAAAGGACCTTCTGGCAAGGGAAAATGGACACAACTTTCATTTGAAAATGGAAAGGATTCACTGTCAATTTCCTCAGTGGCAAATAGTTGATTATCATCTCTAAAATAGACAAAGCCACATTCATTTTCTTCAGGAAAGTGTGACGTATCCAATGTTCTGCACAGTTAAGTGAGAAAATGAAAATTTGTAGCGTAGCAATGATGTAAGGACAACAAATTCTTGAGCATAAATACCTCGAGTCATCCATCATATCATTTGTTACTAACTCAAACATATCGAGTAATGCTTTCGCAACTCTGTGCCGATTCTCTTTACCTCCCTCAATCTTATGGCATTCCATAACAAAGTAGTTAGGACTAAGTTTCTAGTCATATACACTTGTCAGCATAATATTTGTAACCTTTAGGTTAATTTGAGGGAAGAATTACCAGAAGTTCTGCTAGCTCAATGACCTTAACATGTAGAGCTGGGAGAACTTTCATGTTGAAGTTCTTAAGAAGAGTTGTTTCTTCGATACTGTTTTCGATTTCGCTTAGTATATCGCGTATAATCCTAAACATGCACAAGTGACCACCAGATTAGAAGCAAAAATCAAAATTTTGTCGAGGATGGGAATATTTTATCTAGAAACATATTCCATTTGATTACCTTTTCTCTTGGTTACCAACAATAAGAATCTCAAGAACAAATTTTAGTGACTGGTAGCACTCTCTTACAGCATAAAACATGTATTTGTCTTTTGTAATTTTTTTGACAAGAACTTCTTCCTTTCCTTCAAAATCTTTAGCAATGGTCAAAGCTGTAGAAAACTAGATTGTGGAGCAAGAAAAGTTCATTAATAAATGGACAATGTGCATATAATGATTCGATTTGTTTGAGTTTAAGGGTACGTTACCTTGTTTGCCAAAAGGAAAACAGGCCAAAGAACCTTGCGAGAAAACAATTCTGAAGATACAGGCATCATCATTAAATCCATTTCTCTGTTGAAAAAAATATTATCAGATGTTGGAACAAGAAATAGACATGTAGTTAGGTTACAACAAAAATCACCTGTTACTAATTAAGTCTTCAAGACGAAGATGGCTTATAATTTGATTCCATATTACCACAAATTTGGCAAGAGCGTTTTTTTCATCAGGAAGCTGTGACAAAGAAAAGTGGTCAACATAAGTGGAATAAACATTGTTGTGGATAACGTATATTCTGCAACTATGTGTAGTAATTGTATTCGGACCATTAATCCGACTCATAATTTCGAAATATATCAGAAATATTTTTTACAAATATATTTAAATAAATTTATCATACTATTGTTAAACTAGAACAAACCTTTTGAAATATATTGCTGAGGAAACCTTTTCTTCTCTTTTTACCGCGTTTGGAAGATGGTGGATTAAGACAGACATCAAATGCTGCTGGCAAGTTGTCAAATCTACTTCTTAGCATTCCTTGTGTCCTTATCTATTTTCAATGATAAAAGTGAGTGAATCATTTCATTTCTGAGGGTAGATATAAAGAAAGAAGTAATGAAAAAACTTAGATTACCTCACCAAGGTGATGCAAAACTCCATAAATTCCACCAACTATTGTACAGAAAACAGAATACCAAATTTGTGTGTCCATAAAATATATCTGGAATAAATGAAGAATTCATGATGTTAATATCTTTTACACTGTGTAAAAATATATTTGAAATGCCCAACGGTAATGACTAATCGACAGTGTAAAAATTATTTACACTGTCAGTGCATATCAATTAAATCCATATCTTAAGACTTCAATATAATGTTAATATCGAAAGTTAAGACCAAATAAGTGTATGTTACAAAATATTGATGCAGACTCACCATTACTACAGGGCTCCACACTGCCACAATTGCACCGGCATTATTTTTGACTGCAGTACAATCAAACTTTTGTTAGAGATGCTAACTTCTCCAATATATAATGTTACTAATACAATTATAAATGCTGCATACCTCTTGGAAAAAGCTCATGCCACTCATACTTTCTTACACCAATTTTCATAATTCGTCTAGTTGGTTCTATGAGTGGTTTTATCTGCGTGTATTGATAATGGCATAAGTCATTAAGTGTAAGTTCCTAGTTCGGGAAATCCGATTAGCATAACCTATAATCGAAGTTCTGTTTTTATTTTTACCTCAAAACTGTAGCTGAACACAAATTTACATGACAACACCAATATCCAAAACAATGTGTACCTATTTGATGAAATTCAACATATTTATATCGGTTTTGATTCATATACGAATGAAACTAATGTGAACAATCAGAACAAGTTAACAAGGTAATAGGGTATACTTTATAACAGAAAGCTGGTCTTCTTGCATCCCTCGTCCAACATAGATTCTTGGCTGTACAATAAATACATGTGACATTAAGTTATAACATTTAATGCCATGGATGCATATTAGGGTCAATACACATGCGCATTGTAGGAAAATCATGCGAAATATGATTTAATGTTATCTTCATTCATCCTATTTGATAATTTACTTCGTATTTGTTTCTCTTTCTTCAGGGTTTGAACCTTGGTCATTTAACTCATTCAACCCTCGTCTCAAACAAGTTACACCAAACTAACACACATAGTTGAAAAATATAGTAAAAACTTAGATGAATTTACCTGAATCCACCAAGCCAAAACTTTACATATCTTGTTATTAGAGACCTCAATATATTTTCCCATAGCAGGTACAAAAAATAACACAACTTCAGCTGCATTACTTGTCAAGTATATTGCAGCAGCAACCATATAGGAAGTAAAGCACCATTCTTCAACCAAACTTCCATACTTGGTGGAATAACAAGTATATTTTCTTCTTGAATTAGCGTAGCACACAGGAAGAATGATATTCCATATCATGGCAAATGCCAGCTTCACCAAAAGTTTCACTTTTTGTGAATGTTCCATGGTGTATCTGGCTTTCCACGTAAAGGCGATGTCTGAAATTGCTGTAACACATTATAGATGAGAATTGTTTTAGTATAGTATATGTTCCATCCTATTAAATTCAGTTCCATGTAATGTAATAAATTGACACTATACCTTGAATAAATTTAAGAATGGCTGAAGTAATAAAGATACTGATGATGTCCTCAAATACTGTGGCATCAAACAACTGAAGTGGAGATCCCAAGTCATGGCAGGCAATGATTATTATGGCCTATGAACCAACGCAATGACAAAATATTTTAGATCATCTATCATAAGAAACATAAATTTTTAAGTTATATATCACTACTATATTTGAAGCAAACCTGAAGGGATATAATATAAAAACTCCACATTCGATCAAAGCTTCTAAAAATTTGCCAAAATGAACGAATCTCAACGAAATTTGTCTTTCCTAGCCATTGCCGTTCTCTGTTTTCCTCATTTTCGTTGTTTTCTTGATCGTCCTCCACAGTTTCCTGTACAAGGAAAGAAACAAACAGGTAGATCTTGTTAGTATAGAGCAGTAGTTCCTAGCAAGTAGCAGGAGTGTAGAGCTAATCTAGCTTTTTCTACAAATATCCATCACCTGTGTTTCTTCTTCAACCTTCGTTTCTTTCTTTTTCTTCTTTCTCTTTTCTTTCTTTTGAGCAGGTGATACAACAAGAGCATTCTTGAAATCAGGTTTGTCCTTTGTTTTTACAAAGAAAAAATCGTGGTCCTGATCACGCATGGGCCAACCGATTCCAAAACAATCAGGAGACCTAAAGATATCGAAGCAACAAGGACCTCATGATATATATGGAAAGAAGGATGACATAATACATAGCACCGACAATTCAAATTAAAAGTGTGTATAACATGAGTAAGTGTCAAGTGTTTGACACTGGCACGAGACTGACACACATGGTTACATTTAATCACTCCCCTTTTCTTAAATAATTAACGATGTGTAAATGTCAGTGTCGTGTCCTGAGTATGTGTCAGTGCTTCATAGGCCACATGAAAACAACTAGAAAATCTTGGTCTAAAGGTTATACTACTGACCAGAAGTATTCATTCAGATCATCATAGTTTCTCCATGCAGAATGGTCAGTTGTCCCACCTTTGCTATTTTCAACTTCCTATGGTTTTAAGATAGATTAGTTAAATTGAAGAAAGTAGACAAAGAAACAAAAATAAGATGTATTAGAGAGTACCATTCTTATAACATTGTATATAGGTGTGACAACATTATTAAGGAAAGATTCTGGTTCTCCTCCATATGCTGGTATGACCCTTTCCCATGTTGTTAAGCTGATAGCACCACTTAAAACTCCATGCATTTCATATGACATCTTTAAAACACACAAAAAATATTACAAGAAATAAGAGAAATAATCATTTCATGTAAGGTTATTTGAAAATTTCAATCATTTATGAAATAGGTGCATATGGATGACTAAATCAAGCATTCATGTAATGCCTATCCATTTCTGGAAATGGATTCCTTGCGGTAACTGTGTAATACAGTTTTTAATCTCGACTGACCGATCTAAATCAATGACAGAAATTGTTTAAAACTGATTTTGTGAATCTGTAATCAAAGTCATCCAATCTTAAATCAATGGCTGGGATTCTTTATTGTGTGTACATGTGTGCTTCTCTTATAGCAGGAAATCCGGATCCTCCGTTTATCACATGTAGGTAAAAGACTAAAAGCTATAGGCTTAAATTAGAATCTAATAGTTTCAACTTACATGGTGAAAGATATAGCAAAGACATTCTGGCATGAACCTCAAATTAGCTGCCTCCCCCCATATGAGCAGGTAAAGACCAATATACAAAATTTTGTATTGTTGTGCTTCCTGTTTCACAAAAGGTAAGCTGCAACACAAGTAACAGACTTAGTAAGCAAGACGTAAGGTCAAAATAAAATAAAAAAGCAAAAGTTCAAACCAAATGCATTATAAGGTTTGGGGTCTAACTCAGTCGTACAAAACCATCTTAAAAGGTGACGATTGTCTGGTTGTATAAGTTTTATTTAGGCCTTATCCGTAGCCAATATGAGGCTTGGATTTTCTGATGCATCCCTTCACACTTAGTACTGCTGAGCTTGGTGCGTTGGAAATATAGGTAACCAATGGATCAAAGATAGACTCTGTTACCTTCTTAGGTTTTGAGTCTAACTCAAGCGTACAAAACTGACTTGTAAAGTAATGATTTCCTAGGCTTTATGAACTTAATTAACCCTACTCTTTGCTATTGTGAGACTTGAGTTTTCCCAATACAACCGATGAAAATATTTTGAAAAAGAAGAATAATTATCACACAGTCAAGAGATAGAGTGAAATATACTCTGTATTTTTAATCGAAGGAACAAATAAAACAAAAATTATTGAGAGTAACAGGAGAGTTGGATAGGATAACATACCGGATATTGCTTTTTCTTTCCAAAAACTTGCACCA
>Ga0228711_1010409_pt1 | contig 12239 bp, 6 predicted proteins | sample MedpolnodulmetaG_2_FD_177996 | JGI IMG/M metagenome (GOLD analysis project Ga0228711, IMG submission 177996) | Root nodule microbial communities from Medicago polymorpha collected in Santa Monica, California, United States - brown nodules | ecosystem: Host-associated > Plants > Roots > Nodule...
AGGGAGGGGGGGGGAGAGAGAGAGAGAGAGAGAGAGAGAGAGAGAGAGAGAGAGAAGGCGGCCTTAGGCAATGCCTAGGGCAACTGCACCGGTATTCTTCTTTGTCAGAGGTGAAGTTTTTCAGGGGGAAGAGTCCAAGTAAGGTCCCACAAACAGGGGGATGGGGGAAATTGGTTTGATGTGAGACCGCAACTTCGGAAAGCATTGCAACATGATGATCGAGGTCAGGAAGACAGCGAGAGAGCTTGCGGCATGGAGGTAGGGATGTTTTGGGACACAACAGCTTAGGGTTAGGGATGTTTCACTGGAGGATTAGTACTACAAGGACCGCTCTGTGGAGCACGATCACCATCAGCCTAGGGCTCGACAATCACAATGGTTGCTTTGGTCATTTCCGTGTTGGGGCAAATCGGTTAAGCTCTCTAGATCCTATATCGTTGAATGTTTGGAACAAATCGGTCCCGTTAAAAGTTTCTTACGTTTGGTGATGGTGATGATTTTCATAACAAGGGATAATCTACATATAAGAGGTGGTTTGGACCAAAGTTCGTTACAATGTGTGGGTGAGTGCAGTGCTGAAGAATCGATAACTCATTTGTTTTTTGAGTGTCCTATGTTTTTCAGGTGTTTGGTTTGGTACATGTCAATGGCTTGGGATATCATTTGCTTTACCAAAAGAGGGACATCGGCATCTTGAGCAGTTTGAAGGCTTGCTAAGTAACCGAAAAACAATCTCAACGCGCGTAAGTGTGATTTGGTTTGCCTGCATTTAAAGTTGTGTTTTTTGTTAGGTCACTGAGGGGAGCCTGGGGGATCGTCCACATTGAGGCTAAACCAACCACTCAAGTGAGAGAGACACCACACTTTTACCCAAAATCTTAAAGCTATGGGTTTATGGGTCCTCTTACTTAACTCACACTTGCACACAACATTTTTAAATCAAAGACCTTAGATAGCATCAATCAATGGTGCATATATCTGAGGGCATGTATGGGGAGTTTTGTGGTGACATGAAGCTTCAGAGCAGTTCGTTATTATAATGTTCTGTATCTAGGATCAGGTTCTAGTGTTGTTTTGGTGTCGAAGAGACGCATCTAAGGTGAAATGCAAGTCGATTTAGTGCTAGAACAGCAGAATCCTTTGAGGTAAGTCTTTGCAAGTCTTGTGCGTTTCCATTTTCTTCATAAGCCCGTTAGTTGTTTGTGGTACGGAACGAGATCTTAAAAGGACTAACTATATTTCAAAATATTAATCTGCGCCTGGAGACTGGAGTTCTGCGACAGTCGAGGAGTCTCGCATATGCTCCTATTTGCGGTGCTGTCATCATTTTTGGTTCTCAGATTAGTGTAGGTGCTGAATTTGGGATTGATTGGATTATATTTAATGATATGCTGACAACTCTCGTTCTGTTTACTGTGGACTGCTATAAGTTTTTCCTGTTTGGCGTGGCTTGAGGTCTGTTTTTATCTGTGTTGGTTCATTCTTGTACATTTAATCATTTCTATTAGTTCATTTACCAATCTTATATAAGCATTTATCACTGCGTTTTCAAAAAGGAAAAAAAAAACTCTACTGGTTTCCTCCCCATTTCACAATTTCAACCTTCCAAAGAACCAGCATGTTTTACTTTTGGTACAACTTCGTTTAATTTAATTTACCTAAAAGAAGTTTAAACAAAACAACTTCAAAGAAGATACAAAATAAGTTTACTTAGTAGTTCACTAGTGACTTAATTTAGTTCAATTATAGTTCAATAACGAATTCCACATCCATCCCTCACTAGTGACCTAAACAGATTGGAAATGTGTGACTGTGTGTTTTATTACAGCATGCAAACCCAATCCCACAAAAACATGTTGCTTTAATGTTTAAAGGATGGTGACTGTTTGGTTTATTGGTGGCTAGCCATGTTAAATTCAGAATCCCTCCTTGATTTATCGCTCATGTACTAAGGTTGAGTTAATTAGTTATCACAATCAAATACCAAATACCTATTATTTCAAAATTAACTATTATACAATAGAATACAGATTCCAATACACCACATAGAAACATTATAAGTCATTAGATGTAGAAATGTATCAAACCACCTCAGATATACATCCAATAGTCTTGGAATTTAGCTTTGAGACTACAATAAGCATCCAAACATTATAATAAACTTATAGTAACACAGTCTTGTAGTCTCCACAAAACATCATAATAAACATCCAAACATTTAAACAAACAGAACTTTAAAGAAAATACAAAATACACATAAACATATAATTATGATAATTCACAGAAGAAACCAATCCTTCAATGAGCTGAATCCTGAAGTCTTCTTTCACCTGAAGGTTGATGAACCTGTCCAACCTCTGCACCAGTATTCCTAGACATTCCTCCACTTCCTACAATAACACAAAATAAAAATCAAAGGTCACACTTTTTAGCGAAGAAATTTCATAAAAAAATCATCATCCCTGTTCTATATTTGGACTAAATGATTTAAATATATCAGATTGTGTAAACAGTAATCTATGAATGTATCAAAATCACAGCAAAACACTTGTACAAACTCTTCCTAGTCTATTAGTTTTAAAACATATTTTCTAATAGTTAGTTTCATCATCAAATGTATCTTTAATGTAGTCTCCACAAAACATCATAATAAACATCCAAACATTATAAATCACAGCAAATAAGTTTATGTGTATGATTTGAGTTTGATATAATGAAAATCAAACTTTTGTATTGTTTTTGAGTTTAATATGATGAAAGTCAACCATTTAAGTGATGAAAAATTTTAATGGACCAACAGTAAAACACCTTTACACTAAATTAAAAAAAAAAACTATTACACTTTAAGTGTAAATCATCCTTTTATCTATCAGTTTGATCTATAAAATTATAAACAAAAGATTATACTAAACTGATCACAATTCAAAGACTAAAATGACTGTTTAGTACCTAAAACTAAAACTACTATAAATTCTTGATCAAAAAGACAAAAATAATATGCAACATGAATTGACAAAGTACTAACCTTGAGTTGATTCATTCTCCCCTGGTTTCCCAAACCAAGATCCAACAGTTTCCTTAACCATATCAACCATACCTTTACCAAACTCCCCATCTTTAATCTCATCATCCCAACCTCCTAACCTTCTCTTCACTTCTTCACTCTCAGTCACCTTCCCTCTTGGCCTATGCACTTCCCTTCCTTCATCTCCTCTCTTGTGCACAGCATCAGAAACCACTTTCTTCACATCTCTACCTTCTCCTTCTTCATAAACATCTTCAACAGCTTTGTCAACATTTTTCTTATACAACTTCTCAGATATTACCTCAGAGAGAGCTCTATCTTCTTCACCGGGTCTTAGCTTTCCGGATAAATAGTCTTTCATTGATACCCCTTTATCCTGTTCTACACCCCCAGTTACTCTTTCACTTCCTGTGCCGGTAACTTTGCCAGTAACCGGAGATAACTTCTCTGTCAAGGAAACTGCAATATTCTTTCCATATTCTGCTGGTGAGACTCCAGAATTGTTCTCTCCATAGGTTGTCATTCTCTCTGTCTCAGTCTCACCCTTTTCGCCGAAGCCAAGCTTTGAGGCTACTGCATTTTTAGCTGATGCAGCTTTATCTGCTATAGCAGATGTTGCAGATGAGATTTTCTCTGTATAGCTAGTCTGATTCGACGGAGTTTCTTTTGTTGTTTGTCCTGTTTCGCCGTATCCAAGCTTTGAAGCGACCGTGTCTTTAGCTGCTGCGGCTTTGTCAGCTACTGTAGATATGTAACTTCTTTGGTTCGATGGAGTTTCGCCAGCTGTTGTTTTGCCTTCTTCGCTGTATCCAAGCTTCGAAGCAACGGCGTTTTTAGCTGTGGCGGCTTTGTCAATGACAGCAGCTGTTACAGAGGGGTAACTGGTCTGGTTCGATGGCCTTTCACCAGTTGTTGTTTCGCCTTCTTCACCATATCCAAGCTTCGAAGCGACAGCATTTTTAGCCAAGGCTGCTTTATCAATGACAGCAGCTGTTACAGAGGGGTAACTGGTCTGGCTTGATTTCCTTTCACCAGGTGTTGTTTGATTTGTTTCACCGTATCCAAGCTTTGAAGCAACAGCGTTTTTAGCACCGGCAGCTTTGTCGGTGACTGCAGAAGCAGCATTATAGATTTTGTCTGTGTAACTGCTCTGGTTTGTAGGAGTCTCACCAGCTGTTGTTTCACCTCCTTCACCGTATCCAAGCTTCGACGCGACAGCGTTTTTAGCCATGGCGGCTTTGTCTATGACTGCAGCTGTTACAGATGGGTAACTGATCTGGCTTGTTGGCCTTTCACCAGTTGTTGTTTCGCCTGTTTCATTGCCATATCCAATCTTTGAAGCAACCGCATTTGTAGCATCAGCGGCTTTGTTGGTGACTGCAGACGCGGCAGAGTACATTTTGTCTGTGTAGCTACTTTGATTCGATGGTGCTTCAGAAGTAGTTGTTTTCCCTTGCCCTCCGTATCCAAGCTTTGAAGCTACCGCATTTTTAGCACCAGCGGCTGTGTCAGCAACTGCAGAAGTTGCCGAGTAGATTTTGTCTGTGTAACTGTTGTTGCTTTGGTTTGATGAATTTTCCATTGACTCATGGTGTAGACGAGGTTGATCTCCAAGTGTTGTGTTTTTGTTGTACTGTTCATGGCTTCCAGCTGAAGGGTAATGAGTTTTCATTGCACTAGAATGTTGTGGTTGCATATATTGACCATGACTTGTAGCAGAATGGTGTTCAATTGGTAACCCTGCCCTAAACTGATCATGGCTTCCAGAAGACGAGTACGGAGTTTGCATTGCACCTGAATGATATGGCAAGTTCGTAGCAGATTGATGTTGAGGATTAGGCTCAGTAGCACTAGAATATGGTGGCAAATACTGGTCTTGACTAGTGTTTAAAGGGTGATGAGGTTTATGCTCAGTTGGTAGCAACTGTGATGTGAAATGATCATGGCTTGTAGCAGAAGGTATTGCACTGGAATGTTGTGGCAAGTTTGTAGCATAATGGTGTTGAGCCTTAGGTTCAGTTGTTAGCAATTCTGGTTTAAACTGATCATGACTACCAGCAGAAGGGCATCCAGGTTCCACCGCGCCAAAAGAAACTGGCAGATGTTGATCATGTCTCATGGCAGAAGAGTGTTCAAGTCCAGGTTCAGTTCGTTGTAAATGTGGTGTAAACTGATCATGGCTTGTAACAGAAGAAGGGTATTGAGTTTTTGTCACATTGGAAAAATGTGGCAAGTTTTGGTCATGAGTTGTTGCAAATTGGTGCTGATTTATAGGTTGAGACGGTAACTGTTGTTGATGAGTAGGGTGTTGAGTTTGTGTTGAAGTAGAAAAAACAGGTGTGAATTGTTCATGGCTTTGGGGATATTGAGTTTTGATTTCACCGGAAAGGTGTGGTAAATTTTGGTCATGTGTTATGGTAGATGATGGATAAGGTGTTTTGGTTGCTGTAGAGAGCTCTGGAGAAAATTGGTTATGGATTCCTAGAGAAGGGTTTTGTGTTTCAGCAATAGTTGGAAGAGTATGCGGTTGGTGGGTTGGTATTGGTTCATTGTGAACTGTCATTCTATCAATTGATTTTGCAATTGGTGCTATATCCATTTCTGCAGCACCTGTTAGCAATTATTTGTCAATACCAAATATTAGAAAACAGACAAAAACCCGATCTAGCTAGAAGTTAAAATTCAAAACTTTACAAAATTAACATCGACCGCTTTCATTTTCTCAAATTATCCAAAATTGACTCCCTCAAATTACTTTAGATGTCTGTGTCAAATGACGCGCATGTCTTATACAAATTATTCGTGTGTCTAAGTTCATGCTTCAAAGAAGATTGGTCATGACCACGTCAATTAATTATCCATACTAAGTTGATAAAACTCCTTCTACAATGTATTCAATTTGCTATATTGATATGTTTTCGTACTACACTATGTCATATATAGAGGACTTTACATAATCAAATGCCACACTATTTTAAGTTAAAAAAAGACTGACGTTATGTTATGACACAAGACATGTAATTACATTCAATCAATTCCATTTTATCAATTTTTCTCAAATGCTCAAATTATTATTAGCGTCTAAGTATTAGTATAGTGTCTACTATTTGTGCTTCATAACCATGTCAAATATTTGTCCACACTAAGTTGATAAAAAAACTCTTTCTGCAATGTATACAATTTGCTACTTTGAATGTGTGTGCACATTACTAACTTTCAAGCCAAAGAAGACTATACAAAATATCAATTTCATAAATCATGTATATGAATAATAATGTTATTAAATTATTGAATAGGAATTTTAAGCTTTTAACATATATAGCATATAAAATTGAAAACAAATAAATTTTGCAACCTTGTTCAATAGTTCTACTTAATTAGTTACCTGCACCAGTTGGATCAGTGACTTTGGTTTGATAATTGGCTGGATCATGTGCATCAAATCTACTACCTGGTGCATGAGGATCTTCCACCAAATTAACCTTAGGTTGCAAGATTGTTATCTCTTCCCTAACAATTGTTGTTCTAGCTGGCTCAGTGAATTTACTTTGATTAATATTTTCAGTAGCTGGTTTAACAACTAAAACTATTGGCTCATGATGATGTTGTTCTCCCATTATAGTTGTACCTCCAAAATTCACTCCTTGCCCTGTATTTTTTACTTGCCCTTGTGGTGTCACATTTCTAGCTGGAGCACTATCATAAACTGCAAAATAAAATAAAATAGCTAAGCATATATGTATGAAATCAAAATTATTTCATGTCCCTTCACAAAGTCTTGTTTTAATTTGGTTCCTATATCTGTCTTATTATAACTTAACATTGAATTTTTAAAGACCCTAATTTAGTCCCTAGGTAAACAATAATTCAAAATTTTCTTAAAATTACAAAATAGTCTTTGTGACACATACTACTCAAATAATAATATTGAAATTACATTTAAAATGGTTTAATTTTTTATAAATCTAAAATTATTTTAAAATATTAATACTAAATTGATAAATTAATTTAAATTATAAAGTGTTAATAATTAATCGAATATTTTTAATTTCAAATATGTTTTTATGACCAAATTGTTGGATCAATTTTCAGAAACCAACTAAATCATTTAGTGACTATTAAAAATAATTTTTTTAATTAATTTTTAAAGGCTCCAATCTTCTTCCATCTCGCATTAAAATGCTCCAATTTTCTTCCATTTTGCATATATAAAAATGTAGTTCCTATTTCTCTAGATAAATAAAGAACAAAACAATTATTAATGATACTTGTGTTTTAGAAGAAATAAAAGAGAGAAAAAAATACTTGGTGCTCCATGGATTTCTGGGTCTTCATCCACTTCATCTTCCTCATCCAAGTCATGATCATCAGGGATATGTTGATTTTCATAGTGATATTGATCATGACCATGACCTTGTTCATGATCATCATGGTGACCATGTTTGGTGATTGTGTCCTTAATTTTCTTAGCCTTTGCCTTCACTTTCTTTAGAACCGATTTTTTCTCATGTTCATCATGATGTTCCACCGTACCATGAGCCACTATATTCATCCAAAATTTAACAAAAGATAACAAGTTAACAATTAGAAAACAAATGCATGTCCATTTACAAAAAAGTAAAAAAACACAAATGCATGCCCATTTAGAAAAAAGTTACACAAAACACAAATGCATGCCTATTTAGAAAAACATCTAGAATTATAATGTTCCTTTAAACTAAATCAAATTTTATAAATATAAAAAACATGGTTGGAATGTGAAGTGCCACTAAGATTGACCAGCCAAAATTCCCGGATAAAGTTAGTCTTTAAAATTATTTTTAAAAAAATCATATTTAGAACTTAATTAAACCAAACAACACAATGATAACAAATTAAACCAAACAACACAAATGAATTAAATTCATGAATACCTTGTTGTGTGGCAGAATTATGGGGATGACGATGTTCTTCTTGCATTGCTCTAGAGTCTAGTCTATATTTTGATTTAGATAAGAAATAAATTGTGACTATAGTTAATTCAATTCTTGTTCTTGTTGAGTAAGCACGAGAGAATGTTAAAGACTAAGACAATGGTTTATGGTTTATAGAGAAAATAGCAAAATAACATGATACTATGCTTTGCCACCTTTGCATGCTTGTGGCTTCTCAAAATAGTGACACGTGTGATGTAACCAATTATGCCTTTGTAATTTGACACGTGTCAACTAGTTTTATTTACGTGTCTCGTCCTCATACACCAAGATGTACATAATCTCAGTCTTTTGGAAATTGAAAATAAGCTTAAAAAAAGACAATTTGTGTATATAAAATGCTATTTTTAGATGTACACAAGTAAACCGACATGTGAAATTCTAGTTTTGAATCTTGAAGCTAAGTTTATTTTCCCGTAGTTTACTTATATTGAACCAAGATTTTTTTATTTTTTTTAAGATTTGAACCAAAAATTGTGCATGTTCCTTAAAAAAAAGTATTGGGGTGGTAAAATGGATGGATATAGATTTGGATTCTAATGAATAGATAAAAAAAGGTTCATTAATCCATTATAATCTACTATTTTTTTTCATAAAAAAATCATCAAATCCATCCAATTAAAATAAAGTTCTTTCAATCTATCAATTATTAGATTTTAATAAATGGATAATCCATTCGATCCATAAATCAAAGTGTATTATTTTATTGATACATGTTTTATTAATTGAAGTGTTTTATTTGTGAATTCAATATAAATAAATTTTATACAGCAAGACTCAAAAAACTTTTTCTCAAGCCCATAAATATTTTTGACCTAAGCACCACTAATTAAATAATTCAGAAATATTAAATTTTATAAATTAAAATTCTAAACTAAAATTTCAAATATAAAATGGCTTATTCAAAAAACTTATCTTATACAAAATAACTTATTACGATTTTTTTTGAAAAACAACTTATTAATGCAAAACAACTTATTACGATCTCTTTTGAAAAAACAGTTTATTTATGCAAAACAGCTTATTATGATCTCTTTTAAAAAAACAGCTTATTCGAAACAACTTATTTATACAAAACATATTATGATCTCTTTTTTAAAAAACAGCTTATTTGAAACAACTTATTTATGCAAAGCAGCTTATTACGATCTCATTTTTAAAAACAACTTATTCAAAAGAGCTTAGTTATACAAAATAGCTTATTGAAAAGAGCTTATTTATGCAAAACAACTTATTACGATCTCTTTTAAAAAAAACAACTTATTTGAAACAACTTATTTATACAAAACAATTTATTAAGATCTCTTTTTTAAAAAATAACTTATTCGAAACAACTTAATTATGCCTTCATGAATATCTTACAACACAACTATCTCAGCCGGGGGCTTAACAAATTTCCTATGACAGCTGTCCAAAATACGTGGATCTAACAAAATTAACGGTTGTCCAAAAATTTCCCATGGCGGCATGACCGCCATTTAGGATCTAACACGTGGATGGGCTCATCTGTTTCAATTATACCAGCATGTGTATGTTGGCTAATAATTCACAATAAATCTCTTACCAGTTTCAGTTAAATTACTATCCATGATTAGCCTTCTACTTTCTGTTACTCGTGATCACTCCAATCGAACCAGTTACGGTAAGATTTTCTGCAACAATGACATCTGCTCCCATTGCCATGTAGTATCCTCCACTTGCTGCCACATCAGACATTGAAGCAACAACTGGTTTTACGGGAGCAAGAAGCCTGATTTCTCTCCACATTATGTGGTCCATGATATCAAAATTTATCAGCTAAGCATGCAAACTTTCCAAAATAATTACTAGTATTTATTAGCATCATTATTCAATGACACAGATTAGAGAAGTACTTCAATTCAACTCGACCATAAAGGCCTGTTTGATGGTCATGATATGATATAGGCAGGATATGATATAAAATTGGATATAAATAGGATATGATAAGAACATGATAAACATTAATCATATCACGTATTTGATGCACACATAATAACAAACAAGATATCATTATAATTAAATGAAAAAATTGTTCTCATAATTAATTAAATATTATAAAATGATATGTTATTAATTATAATAGAAAATATATGTTATCTTTATTTTAAAAATGACAATATTTTAAAAACGGCAGAATATCAAGATAATAAATAAGAAATGATCTTCTAATTCCATCAGGATAATTTCTAACTCAGCCTATACTCAGGATATAAATTACAAAGAAAAGTCAGGATAGGATATGAAAATGGTTTATTTTATCATATCCCTTTGATGCATCAAACATAAGATTTAAGCAGGATGTGATTAATGTATCATATTTTATCTCTCTATCCTGACCTTCAAATGTACCCTAAAGGTAATATTAACTTATCTTTGAAATCTAAAAGTAGCTAGCATCTTAAAAAAAAGTTATTAGGAAAAATCAATATAGTTCGGGTTGACATGAATTTTAGGAAAAATCAATATATCATTGCTATATGAATACAACCAGCCATTTCTTGTATGTCTTATTAAAAGTGATTGCATTTTGAACAGAGAGGAATCTACAAGAACTTATAAATCAGAAGCAAGAGCATCACCTCCTGGACGGTCAATTCGGATAACAGCAGCCTTGAATTTGTTTGATGCTGAGAAGAAAAAGACGACAGAGTGTGACCGGGAATAAAAAATGGTACCGACATGATGAGCTAAATATATGTAAATAACACCATAAAAAAATTTCAGGTTCAACAAACATCGTCATAGAAAAACTGTGAAAACCAATGTTATCCTTGTGTTATGATACGTCAGGAAAATAGATTAGTAGTTTGTACGTTGCTGGTCAACACATAAGTTACATAAACTAAACGTAAGTAATCCCTGGGGTTAGGTCCTGGAACATAAGGATGAAGATCTATTCAACTCATAAATGTTCATATATTTTCTCTGATTTCCACTGGCAGACGAGTTCCTGTCAAACAGTTATTTTGCATAAATAAGCTGTTTGAAATAAGCTGTTTTTAAAAATGAAATCGTAATAAGGTATTTTGTTTTATGAAATTAAAAAAAGTGGAAGAGAGATGATTTAATTAAAAAAATAGTTTAGTTCAAATATATATATATATATATATATATATATATATATATATATATATATATTTATTTATATAAAAAAATATATATTTTTTGAAGTTATCCACTGGACTTTTTTATTTTAAAGAGGTGATCCATTGGATTTTTAAAATAAGGTGGATGGATCAAATCCATCCATAGTTTTTAATGGATTGATCCAAACCAATCCATTAACAAATTTTTTTGTTTGATGGATGGATTAGATGGATTTTATAGTGGATGGATATGGATCTCATGGTCAATCATTGTTGTCTCCATAGCCTCCACAACTTCGAAAACAAGTGTTTGTGTATTCTTCGACCCTTAACTAGGTGTTTGTGGTTCGGTTTAGATCGGTTTTGAGGCAAAAACTCATCCGATTTAAAGATAAAATTATATATGGTTCGGTTCCATTTTAGATGATTAATTTTAAAAAATCGATATGATCCGATCTAATTTAATACGACTTAATTTGGATCGGTTTTTTAATATCCGAATTACAAATTGTAACTTTTTTTATTAATAATAATCTTATAAAATATGATAAAATAATAGGTTTGATACGAAATATAACATATGGTTTATAAAAAATTAATAGTACGAAATAAAAATGTTGATTATTTTTGAAACATATGAAATAGACACAAAATTAATTAAATTAAACTCATGTAGTATTAAAAGAATTAAAAAGAAAAATAATAATAGCTTAATATAATATATTATACTTATAAAAATGGAAATATATATTAAAATATATGTATACAGTTCGGTTCGGTTTGATTCAGTTTTGAAAAATCAATCCCAAATCTAATCCAATCCAAGCGGTTTTCATAAAATGTAATCCAAACACATCCAATATTATTCTGTTTTGTGCGGTTTTCGGTTTTTGGATCGGTTTGCGGTTTTAATTTGGATCGATTTGGATTTGAACACATCTCACTCCATTATGAGACCTACATTTCAGATATATGATTAAAATACTGGATAGCGGTCTTGTAGAGATCACTACGCGGACTCACTAGTGTTCTTTAACTCTATTTCCTTTGATATTTTGAGAATATTTGATTGAAAAATATATGACTATATATATATATATATATATATATATATATATATATATATAGATATTT
>Ga0228711_1010410_pt1 | contig 12239 bp, 3 predicted proteins | sample MedpolnodulmetaG_2_FD_177996 | JGI IMG/M metagenome (GOLD analysis project Ga0228711, IMG submission 177996) | Root nodule microbial communities from Medicago polymorpha collected in Santa Monica, California, United States - brown nodules | ecosystem: Host-associated > Plants > Roots > Nodule...
TTAGTAAATTTTGCTTGTTGGAGATGTTATGTTCATGTGTTCATGTGACTTCTTTGAATTTTTCTGGGTTTTGATCCAGAATTTCGGAGAGAGAAAATGGAATTGTGTTTGTGCAGCTGCAATGATTGAGTTGACCCTCTGACTCTCTCTGACGCGCTACAGTGCATTTAATAATATTTATACCTGAAAAAGTAGGGTTTCTCTGCTGCTGCAGAGAAAGGACAAAAATACCCCTAAAGGGTTCTGGTATAAAAAAGACTGGACTTTGACCAAAGAAAAGACTTTTAAAAAGAAAAAGACTAATTAAATAAAATAAAAACGAAAATCAATTAAGAAATAATAAAAGGAAAATCAATTTCTAAATAAATGACATTAAAACGAAATAAATACAAATGTCGCTTTCGGTAACCAAATGAGGTATTTTAAAATACCTCTCTGCCGAAATTTCGTCTGAGACGGCGAAAATTACTCGACTTTCTAAAATACGAACACAAAACTTTTTAACTGATAAAGAACGACATAAAAATTTTAAAATACAAACAAAAGGTTTTAAATATCTGAAAACGAATTAAAAAAGAATTTAACTAAAGATATTTTAACCAACAACGGTACGAATAAAAATGTTTAAATACTTCAACACGAATAAAAATATGCGTAAAAATAAAGCAACGATTCTGGTTATTAAAAAACGAATAAAACTTTAAAATACGAATGAAAAATTTTAACTAGTCAAAATTCGGGGTATGACACTAAGTATCAACAGTAATACTATATATTTTTGTTTTCTCTAGCTAAAAAACAAGTTGCATACACACGACAACTTAGAAGTTAAAAAAGAGACTTGAATGTTTTGTGTTTCATACACGCTACAACATATAAGGTAAAGTACACACTTAAATATATAGACATATATTGGTATCAAGAATTATATTGTACTTTTATACCATGCAATTTTTAGAATATTTTTATTTATTATATATTTTTCCTTTACAATCATGTCTAATCTTTCCTTAAACATTTAAGTCAAAAATACTTGCATATAATCTTTCAGGCGATAGATTCTTTCTTAGGTTCCTTTATTTTCACATCTCTCCAATTGATAATTTATTCTTTTGTTTCTTAGTAACACCTCAAGTAACAATTTCTATCTCTTTGAGAGTTTTTTGCTTCTTTAACGAAGTTTTTCCAATGTCGCCCTCCGCATTTTTGTAACTTTTCCAAAATTCTTTTCAATAGAAAATAGTTGTTGGAAATAAAACCCTATATTTTGAAAAAGTTCATTACTAAGGAAAACAAAAGAAGTTGAGATATATTCTTTTCTTTGGGGTTACTTTTCAACTCTACAAAAATTAGAGGATTTAGTATTAGAAAAACCGCATCAAGGATCGCCTTAACCTTCTTTTTGATGTTTTTCTTCTTAGATAAATCTAACATGATGTCAAAAAAATCCTTAGGTAATTCCTCTTGTGAATTTAAGAAACAATCATATTGTACAATTATGTTGTATAACACACCACAACATAGTTGCGAAAGAAAAAATAGAATAATAGTACAATTTAAAAGGTAAATAACACACTTCAATGTTTTATTTTGCATATGCAAAATAATAAAGAAAATTATAAAACACACTAAACTTTATATAGACATACACTAGTATCAATAATCATATTATATCTTTCAATTGTTCTTAAATGTGCTTTTATTTCATTTGTTATGTCTTTCTAAATTATATTATTTCTAAATCATTTTAACAATACAGTTCATAAACACAAACACATAAAAACATGGTATCGTTCGGCGACAAAGACACCATAACATAGATGCTAAAGAAAAACAATATATTTATGTTGCATACATATGACAACATAGAAGTTAAAGAACACATAGGCATTCACATAGATTAAATATCAACAATTATATTATGTTTTTTTTCTCTTCCTAATAATAAGTTGCATACACACCACAACATATTTTACGCATCACATCATAGTTGTTAAAGAACAAGTTGCATACACACCACAACTTAGAAGCTGAAAAACAGACTTCAATGTTTTATGTTGCATATACACCATGACATAGAAGTTAAAGAACACACTTAAATACATATAGACATATACTTGTATTAAAAATTGTATTGTACCATTATACCGCCATTGAGCAAGTTTTAGAATATTTTTATTTATTATATATCTTTCATCTATCGCCAAGTCTAATCTTTCCTTAAGCATTCAAGTCAAAAATATGTGCACATAATCTTTCAGGTGATAGATTCCTTTTTAGGTTCCTTTATTTTCACATCTCTCTAATTTATATTTCTTCTTATGTTCTTTTATAAAACTTCAAGTAAAAATTTCTTTCTCTTGTAGTATTTTTTTTACTTCTTTAACGAAGATTTTGTAATGTCTCTCTCATATCTTTTTGTAACTTTTCCATGATTCTTCTCAATAGAAAATAGTTGTTGGAAATAAAACGCTCTATTTTGAAAAGTCATTGCTAAGGAAAATAGAAGAAGTTGGGGTATATTCTTTTCTTTAGGGTTACTCTTCAACTCCACAAAAATTAAAGGATTTATTATTAGAAGAAGTACATCAGTGACCGTCTTAACCTTCTTTTTGATGTTTTTCTTCTTAGATTGTCAAGAAAATCCTTAGGTAATTCCTCTTGTGATGTTAAGAAACAATCATATTATACATTTATTTTGTATAACATACAACAACTTAGTTGTAAAAGAACAAAGTACATAACAGCACATTTAGAAGTTAAAGAACACATTTCAATGTTTTATGTTGCATACAAACCACAACATTGAAGCTTATAAAAACACACAAAAATGCATATGGACATACATTTGTATCAATAATTAAATTTTACATTTCAACTGTCCTTGAGTGAGTTTTTATTTCATTAGTTATGTATTTCTACATTATTACTATTATTTCTAAATCATTTTAATAACACAGTTCTTAGAGACAAACACATATAAGCACTATATCTTTCGACGACAAACACAACACAAAATAGATACTAAAGTGCAACCATATCTGTATGTTGCATACATACCACAACATAGAAGCTAAGGAACACATAGACATTCACATACACTAAGTATCAACAGTAATACTATACATTTTTGTTTTCTCTTGCTAAACAACAAGTTGCATCCACACCACAACATAATTTTAGAAGAACAAGTTACATACACACCATAACTTAGAAGTTAAAAAAGAGACTTCAATGTTTTATGTTTCTTACACACTACAACATATAAGGTAAAATACACACTTAAAAATATAGACATATACTTGTATCAAGAATTATATTGTACTTTTATATCGTCATTGAGCAAGTTTTAAAATAGTTTTATTTATTATATATTTTTCCCTTACAATCATGTCTAATCTTTCCTTAAACATTCAAGTCAAAAATACCTGCACATAATCTTTCAGGCGATAGATTCTTTCTTAGGTTCCTTTGTTTTCACATCTCTCTAATTGATAATTTATTTTTATGTTTCTTAGCAACACCGCAAGTAACAATTTCTATCTCTTGAGAGTTTTTTGCTTCTTTAACGAAGTTTTTCCAATGTCACCCTCCGCATTTTTGTAACTTTTCCAAGATTCTTTTCAATAGAAAATTGTTGTTGAAAATAAAATCCTCTATTTTGAAAAAGTTCATTGCTAAGGAAAACAGAAGAAGTTGGGATATATTCTTTTCTTTGGGGTTACTCTTCAACTCCACAAAAATTAGAGGATTTAGTATTAGATGAAGCGCACTAATGATCACCTTAACCTTCTTTTTGATGTTTTTCTTCTTAGATAAATCTAACATAATGTCAAGAAAATCCTTAGGTAATTTGTCTTATGATGTTAAAAAACAATTATATTATACATTTATGTTGTATATCAAACCACAACTCAGTTGCAAAAGAACAAAGTACATAACAATACAACTTAGAAGGTAAAAAACACATTTCAATGTTTTATGTTGCATACACACCACTACATTGAAGCTTATAAAACACACAAAAATGCATATGGACATACATTTGTATCAATAATTATATTTTACCTTTCAACTGTCCTTGAGTGAGTTTTTATTTCATTAGTTATGTATTTCTACATTATTACAAATATTTCAAAATCATTTTAACAACACAAATTCATATTATATATACACACACACACATATGCATTATACCTTTCTGTGACAAACACACCACAACATATATAAGTGCATCATTGATCGCCTTAATCTTTTTTTTTCTATGTTTTTCTTTTTAGAAATATCTTATTTGATGTCAAGAAACTCATTATGAAATTCCTCTTTTATTGTAGAGAAAGAATCATATTATACATTTCTGTTGTATAACGCACCACAACATAGTTTCGAAAGAACAAATAGAATAACAATACAATTTAGAAGGTAAATAACACACTTCAATGTTTTATGTTGCATACACATAACATCAAAGAAGATTATAAAACACATAATACTACATATGGACATACACTAATATCAATAATCATATTATACCTTTCAACTATCCTTGAGCTAGTTTTTATTTTATTCCATTAGTTATGTCATCCTACATTATTATTATTATTTCTAAATCATTTTAACAACACAATTCTTAGAGACAAACACATATAAGCACTATATCTTTCGGCAACAAACACACCACAACATAGGTACTAAAGAACAACAATATCTTTATGTTGCATACATACCACAACATAGAAGCTAAAGAACACATAGACATTCACATACACTAAGTATCAACGGTAATACTATACATTTTTGTTTTCTCTTGCTAAAAAACAAGTTGCATACACACTACAACTTAGAAGTTAAAAAAGAGACTTCAATATTTTATGTTTCATACACACTACAACATATAAGGTAAAGTACACACTTAAATATATAGACATATATTGGTATCAAGAATTATATTGTACCTTTATACCATCATTGAGCAAGTTTTAGAATATTTTTATTTATTATATATTTTTCTCTTACAATCATCTCTAATCTTTCCTTAAACATTCAAGTCAAAAATACTTGCACATAATCTTTCAGGGGATAGATTCTTTCTTAGGTTCCTTTGTTTTCACATCTCTCCTATTGATAATTTATTCTTTTGTTTCTTAGTAACACCTCAAGTAACAATTTCTATCTCTTCGACTGTTTTTTACTTTTTTAACGAAGTTTTTGCAATATCTCCCTCCGCACACCATCCTTATAAACATGAACAAATTCACAAAACTCAAATATATACCACATATAAAACAAAACATATCAAATGTGATTAATAATCAAAACTAATCTTATATGTACCATTATAATTTGAAAATAAGACAGATGAGAAAGAATTTAAATACTCCTTTTAAAATCAAAACGAAAGCGTTCAAAAAAAAAATCCCAAAGAATCGGATCACATTTGAAAAAAATTGCGGTTATTGTGATATCTAATATCACTTTTAAATGGGTATTCTTTGCTATTATTTTAAGGGTCTTGTTAACGAGTGTCCTTAGGGCACTCTTTAAGGATTCCTAACAAAGAAATTATTCTTTAAAAAAATTCAAAAACTCCAGTTTCCAATGCATTGATTTCACAAACTTTTACAAAAACTTACTATTTAAAGTTACTAAACAATGCCCTAAGGGCACTTGTTAACATTTCCCTTAATGAATGGACATAATTGAACATGTTTTTAACAATAAAAGAGAAGAAAAAAAAAATTCATAAAAATTATTTCAAGATTTATGCGAAACCAATTTATCTCTTAGCCGACAGAGAGAAAGAGAACCCAGTTCAAAATAAGGGTGAAGTTTGTCATTGCAATTCAAAACATCTATTTTATATGCTTTCTTTTAAGCGGATTCATAAAATCATTTTCTCTTATGACTTATTACTAAAGAATCATAAAAGAAAAACAATAACTAGAAAATATGAGTGCCAAAAAAAGATAACCAGAAAACACTTGTTGAATGGATAAAAATAATTTGTTATTATAAGAACGAAAATTATTATTGAATGGATAAACATGGAGGATTCACGTAACAAACTATTATTTTATTAATTTGTTCCATAAAATTTGTTTTGAACGAAAATTTGTTATGAAAGTTTGTTTCAAAAATATCTAGAATTCATCCAATATGAAACAATTTTCAATTTCAAAAATCATGTATGCTATTGGTTAAACAAACAATTCATCTGTTTCCTTAAGAAAAAAAAAATCATCTAAAATCCCTTTTTGTGGAAAGTTTCAATTAACCACGAATTAAAATAAAATTTAGCATCATAGCTAGATTGAATTCAAAAATCAAAATTAGATCTAATTTTATTTGTGTAATCCTTAAGGGATGCATATTATTTAATTGAATTGAATTGAATTGAATTCTTCGGGAATTCATGGAGAATAAAAATTGAGTTTTTATGTTATTCAATAACTACTGAAAATCAAATCAATTCGTCGTGCAATCCATCAGAGATGTATAACTATTGAATTCTTCAGAAATTCATGGAAGATAAAAATTAATTTTTAAGTTCTTCAAAAACTATGCAATATATTTAAACCATAGAATCAATTCTCCAAGCAACCCTTCAGAGATTAAAGCTTTTGAATTCTTCAGGAATTCAAAAAGAAAAATATTAAGTTCTACACGGTTGAATTCTTCTTCATGAATTAAGAGAGAATAATATTGTGTTCTTCAGGAACTACGATTTTGAATTCTTCAGGAATACACAAAGAACAATAGTGAATTCTTCAGGAACCACACTTTTGAATTCTTCCAGAATTCACATAGAGTAATATTGAGTTCTTCAAGAACCCATATAATAGATCTCTTTGATTTTATAATATGAGATCAATCCTTATGCAATACTTTAGGAATGCATATAGAATAAATAAACACAATAATATAATATAATTCACATAATAATGATTTAATGTATCTATAAGGCACTTATTCCAATTGATGGAATTGTAACAGTATAACCTATAATCATCGATACAAAAATTAAAACTTATTTACATAAAAATAGATTAAGAAGAATTGCATACCTCAGTTGGTAAGCTCGTGCTGATAACGTGTTATGAAACTATTAGAATAAGAATAAGATGAACCAGATTAAAGAGAAGAAGATAAAATAAAGAGAGAAGAAAGAGGATTATATTATTCTCATGTTGTGTACAATATGTTACATGTGGTCTCTATTTATAGAGAAGTACAATGATATGACTTAAGAGTTAAGTACTTAAGGGATGAGTACAAATAGGTGTGACTTAGCGGATAAGTAATATGGTGTCACTAAAGAGATAAGTACAAGGGTTTGTGGACATCCACTTATTATATTCATAACAGTTTCAAACATCTTATTATAGTTTAGGGTTAAATATGTTTTTGATCCCTATAAAATTGAAAACTTCTAATTTTAGTCCTTACTTAATTTTAATAGTATTTTTAGCCCCTACAAAAAACATTTACATGTAATTAGTCCCTGCTAAAATAAAGTTTGTTTAATTATTCTTAAACTCTTAAATTTTTGAATGATTTTTTTAGACAAGTTTAGAACATTATTAAAGGTTCATTTACCAACATTCAAATTTTTTTAACATGAAATGAAATAACTATAAAAAAATTTTAAAAAAAGTTTAAATTAAAAGTAACAAAAATTTAGATGTAGAAATCAAATTTTGAGATAATTTTTTGTGGATGAACTTTTAGTAGTATTCTTAACATATCTGCAAAAAATTGTTCAAAAACTTAAGAGGTTAAGCATAATTGGACAAATTTGAATATACTAGGGACTAAAACTTTGTGCAAAAGTTTTTTATAGGGACTATAAAACCTATTAAAATTAAGTAAGGACTAAACTTAAAAGTTTCCAATTTTATAGAGATGAAAAACATATTTAACCCTATACTTTATACACGCATATTACCATATTCGTTTTCCTTCTTTTCTCTATTTGATTTTTTATCTACTCCATTTTTTGTGTGTGAATATTGGGAGTGATCTTCTCCCGTGGAGATTCCTCCTGTTTTCTCTAGTGCCTAATATTTCTTTGCATCCGAAAGACAACATAATGGCGTCAATCCCCCACAATATATTGTTTGATCGGGTTTTGTTTAATTTAGACCCATGAAATTTTGGGTTCAGATTGGTCCCATTTCATATGTGCCATTGATATAATATTTAATATAGCTTATATTTATGATTGAATATAGGCAACCTGCCATTTAGGTGGATGCTTTAAATCTAAGGTATTTGCTGTAGTGGCATGCAATTTTTCAAATATTACTTTTGGGGTAAATATCTTTTTTCGTCCTGTAATATTAGTGAATTCCGGTTTTAGTTCTGTAAAAAAAAGATTTAGATTATGTCCCTGTGATTTCAGATTCTTCCACTTTTGGTCTATCCTTTCATCATCTGCATAAATTACGTCCCTGTAATTTCAGATTCCTCCCACTTTTGGTCTCTGTAACTTCAGATTCCTCCACTTTTGGTCCCTCATTTTTCGTGTCATGTATGCAGATTCTGCTGACGTGGTGAAATGAGGGACCAAAAGTGGAAGAATCTGAAATTACAGGGACATAATCTAAATCTTTTTTTTAACAGAGACTAAAACCGAAATTCGCTAATATTACAGGGACGAAAAGAAGTATTTATTCTACTTTTTGTTTTGAAAGCTTAATGGGTCAACCTTAGATAGAAGAAAAAAGGCCATGGCCTCAAGATACACGATGGATAACATTTGGTCCAGTAAAAGAACCCAGTCTACTTAATACTGTAAAAGAGTTTTTTTTTTTTCTTCATGTAATAACTTGATTTTTTTTGTTGACAGATTGTTAATATAACTTGTAATTTTTTTCCTTAAATAAAATTGCAACACTTTTTTTAGTTCATAAAAAAAGGTCAATTTTATGTTCTATTTATTTATTTATTTTATATATTTAATAAAGTTGTTTTGAAGGGATGTTTTTTTATATCATTTTTTAACCCAAATTCCAGATTTGCATCTGTATCGTTTGAGAATGAATTGGCTTTTATGTTATTTGAATATGATCAAAGAACAACAATGTTAATGCGGTCATATTAAAAAAACAATATGGTGATGAGGTTGAAATTTTTTGCTTCATTATGAAGGTGATCGGAGAAGATAACAGAGAGAAATGGAAAAGTGAGTTTTTGTTGAGATTTTCAGCAAAGCTTATTCAAAAGACAGATAAGAAAGTTCAACAACAAAGAGTTTCTTGTGTTTTTGTTTTGGACTGTACATGCTTGAAGTTAAGAGAGAGATTTGTTCCAAAGGATATGTTGACCACATTACTTCATGGAAGTTAAGACAGACTTATGACCCTATGTTTATGGGTGAATTGTGTTTATGAGTTGTGCTGCCATTACATGTGAATGCAGAGTTTATAAGTTTTTTTTTTATTTAATTCATAAGAAGGGTAAGAAAGGTATTTTATCTACATGTGTATAATTTATAAATATATTAACTAATGTGGAGCTTGTTATGATTTATCATATATATGGGGGGAAATATAAATAAGCATGTTACAGGAACAATCCACAATAGCAAGTAATTTGTATGGGTCCAATATGAACCAAAACAATGACAGGTCCAGCCTAAATGCACCCTTGTTTGAGATATCATCTTGGTTAGTTCAAGTGAGAAATATTTCACATTAAAATAAGCTGAAAATACATTGTTAAAGGGTGATTCTTGTTTTTTTCTTTAACTAGATTTTCCCCCAAAGATTGGATGTTTACACATAGGTAATCTCAAATTCTTGATTAAATCAACTAAGATTTTATTTGTCACCAGCTATAGTTTGATTCTATATCATTCCACAACTAAATTACAATAAATTAAATAAATGTTTATTAGCATACCAACAACACAAACATGGTTGTTAGTTCCAATCCTAGAGTGACTACATATGAATGTTGATGACTTGATGTAGATTTAAAGTTGTTCTTGGGATGACAACAATAATAAAAATGTGTTTTTTTTTAGGATAACTCATGTGTTTAAGTCTTCATATTTGGATGTATTGTTTATGCACCAAATGAAGGTAGATCTTTAAGTCTTCTTGGTAATAAGAGATTAAATTTTAACATGTCAGCATTTCATAACGAATTTGTTCATCTCATCTCAGATTATTTTCCTTATTTGAGAAAAAATGATCTTTATTTTAAGACTTATATTACGATATACAACTTTGAGGATGGAATAGTAACAAAGTTAAGGGTAAGGGTGCCTAAAGAAACTAAAAGGAGTTCTCATAATATCAATTGCAACATGAGCATTTTTAAAATAGAAAATACCACTAATTAACTTAATGTATTTGTTCGGGTGAAATTAAGGAAGTGCAAATTTTCCTATATGAATTTCGACCATCTATGAATCAAGTTTGTGGAAAAGGTTTTGCTCTTATTTTCATAACCTTTTCCACAAATTTAATTTACAGTATTGGTCAAATTCATATAGGAAAACAAGTCATTACTTTCACGAAACAAATACATTTGAACTTGTGAATTTTCTATTGAAAATTTCTTTCTGTATACCTAATATCATCAAAACCCTTCTTTACTCCTTGATTTATACCCTCAACATTATTGTGATTATATCCTCAAACTTGATTCAAAAAGGGTTGAATACTTTGATGAGGAGGTAGTTTCAAATAGTGATAAAGACCATAAGTTTAAATGGTGCTTGAAAGTGAACAAGAGTGTGATGTGGGATTTGAGGATGATGGATGAAGAACTCCCAAAAACCGAGTGTTAATTTTTTTTGGTTTCTCGGTTGAAATATGGTTGCAAAATAGATGGGTGTGGGTAATGGCTATTTATATTGGTGTGACAAACAGTGACTACTTTGCATTGTAAGTGAAGATTAAAGGAAGTAGGAAACTTTAGGATCGACTAAAATTTTAGAGGAGGAAGATTTTTTATTTTATTTTTAGTGATCCATGCCCAACTTCATTATTTGCACAAAAATGGATAAAAGATAAGGCTGGAACTGATACTTGGTCGCATACACCATACTACAGACGGAAAGTTCAAAACAAACTTTATTTGATCTCAAATTTATAAATTATTCTGACTTATTTAGCTCTCTTTCTAGTATCACCTAACCATGCGGAAACTAAGCTGTCTAAGTAATCTTTTGTTACTTTCAATGGAACCATTATATACTTAGTTGATTGGGTTCCTTAACACAATAACTAGGGTCAAGGAGACGTTGCTTTATGTTTAGTCTGCAAGAGTACTTATTGTGATATGTTTATTTCTTAAGGTTGAGTTGTTTGTGATCTATGTAGCGTCGATACTTCAGATTGAATGCATTGTCGGTGTAGGGGCATTGACTTCTCTGATTTCATTTATGTAATAATAAAACCATTTTTTTTTTCAATGAGTAACCACAACATGGACCTCTCTTTGTGATCACAATATGGGTTCATATATTAGTAAAAAGATCTAGAAACCAGTACAATTCAAATTGGTCATAGTTCAATCCAGTAATAACATAAGCAATCACATATGAGCAAAACCTAATAATGAAATACATTAATTATAATATGAACTAAGCCAATAGACACTCATCAATATTTTATGTCGGATTAATTCAAATTTCATTGGATATCATGTGACTATGCAAGTCCAATATGATTGAAACTGAACAAATTTCACTTTATATTGAAACTACACATATTTGAGTGAGACAAGGATTGTGCTGAATTTTCTTTAAAACTGTTATAGGCTAGGGAATATTTTTTTCTTGGGAATATTTTTTCTTGGTCTGAACATACCTCCCTCTTCCGGCGTCCACATCCACTTATCCTCCTCCACCCCCAAATTTACTCTTTCAATAAGAGCAAATAAATTATGAATTAAATTTTATTCCCAAAGAAAAGGTAGTCTCCTCCGAAGTAAGTTCCAAGTTACCTCCACATGTTTTATCTATAGTTGGACAAATTCATACAGTAAAGATGGACTTCCTCAATCTTGCTCACAACAAGTATGTTTGACTTGAAATAGTGAACTATTCTATTTAAATTTTCTTATGATATGCCTAATATCAAGGAAATCTTTATTCAATTATTTGTTTCTTCATACCCTCAAGATTGTTGTTATTCTATCTAGTATCACAGTTAGAAATGTTTTTATGAGGGGCCCACTATATATATATATATATATATATATATATATATATATTATCTTTCATC
>Ga0228711_1010414_pt1 | contig 12234 bp, 5 predicted proteins | sample MedpolnodulmetaG_2_FD_177996 | JGI IMG/M metagenome (GOLD analysis project Ga0228711, IMG submission 177996) | Root nodule microbial communities from Medicago polymorpha collected in Santa Monica, California, United States - brown nodules | ecosystem: Host-associated > Plants > Roots > Nodule...
CCAGAACCAACCACCTGAACCTGATCAATAGTCTGCTCCACCTAAATAAATAAAAAATAAATGCATTTCTAGTTAAAGGGCATGCATGTAAATTGAAGGAAGTTGATAAAGTTTGAAACTTTGGAAGAAAAAGTTACTTGGGTGAGAGAAGAAACAATTTGGTCCTTGGAGATGTTAACAGCAGCTCTAGCTTCATTTGGAGGGGTGAAGAGTGCAAGTAGTGAAATGGTTGTTGATGTTGGTAATGATATGCGTCTAAGTTGAGGTTTTGAGAAGGTGGTGATTGTGTGAGGTAAAGTGGAAGGAGATGGAAGAGAAAGTTTTGTTGTTGGAAGTGAAGCCATGGCTGTAATCTCCATTGCCATTGTTAGTTGCTAGTGGTTGGTTTGGTTGATGATAGAAGAGTGAAGTGGAGTAGTGTTTGTGTTTGTAGTGTGATTAGAGATTTTTTTTTGACAGATAGTGTGATTAGAGATGTGTGGTTGATATCTAAAGATTCGACCACTTTTTATGTTCACCTATGTAGCATCTTTATATTTGAGGTTTCAACATCATCACCATTCCACGTGGAATTTTTGTTTTGGGACATTCCCATTGGTAGACTGAACTTGATTTGAATATGTATGTGTGATGAGTGAATATCATTCATCTTTCTTCAACAGCCATAATTTATGTCACAACACAACTATTTTCAGTCTTTTTTTTAAAAATAAAAAAAAAAGCTTATGTTTAGTTGATGGGTAATATAGTAAATTCATAGTAGCCATGCAGATAGAACAGACCAACATCAAAAAACATAATTTTTCCTCCTCCTTTCCTTTCCTCTCTCCCTCACGTACAGAACATGAAAAGAAAAGGGAGGAAAACAACTCTCTTCCAATGCAATCTTCAATTCTTGTTCTCAATTCCAATCAGGTGCGTTTTCAATTCAAACATAGGAATTGGGTTTCGTGAATGAGAAATAGATGTTGAAATTGGGTTTTTTTTAGAGGCAGAGCGTCTAAAAACATTAAACAGAATTTGGTAAGAACCGTAGTTCAAAAAACAACAAAAATGAAGTTGGTAAAAAGGAAAAAGTAAGAAGCATAGAGGCAGGCTTCGTTTGATGTTCAAGAAAAAGGGACTAAGTAAGTTTACTCAATGTTGTAATGTTGTATTAATTAATTAATATATTCCTTGCAGTTAAATTAATTTGAGTTAACATGCACTCCATCCATCTGTTATGATTTAGATTGACTTTAAAATCATGTGAAGACACAATTCTTTCTGCTTTCCTGTTTTATAGAAATGCAACCTCTTGATTGAATGTTAATATGGATTATGCACATAAGTTGGTTATGTTTATCTTGGTATTGCGGCCATACTTTGGAAAGGTTATGCTTATCTTGGTATTGTTTCCATACTTTAGAAATTCAGCCCATTTAATTGCTCCATCCATTCCAAATGATAAGTTGTTTTGACTAATTAAGAAATGTAATTAATGTTCTATAGAAAAATGAAAGTATATAAGTAACTTCACAAAATTGTCCTTCATTAATGTTATATTGAAAGAAGAGAGAATATTAAAAAGTGAAGGGTATAATAGGAAATAATCATTAATGTTTCATTAGTATTATAAAACGGTTTATAATTTGGGACAAAATATTTTTTCAAAGCGACTTATATTTTGGTACGGAGGGAGCATTTAAATGATGTCTTCTATTTTGTTTTTGGCTATTGTGCCTCATCTTTTTCTTTTTTTAAGTTTCAGCCATATTAAATTATCTCACCCTTTCGTTTCTTATTTTTTGAAAACATTTAACAGAAATGTCTAAGTATGCCAAATGGATACCTATTCCTCATACGTGTGATTGCTACAAGATGCATCTTAAGGCAAGTTCTTATGGAAATCTTAACTATGTTTATGAGGCCTTTAGCATTGCTTTTGAAATAAGTTTTAGAAATTTAGTTTCTTTGTGCATATTTGAATTCCATAATATCAATTTCCAAACCAACAGTTGGGCTCTGTCAAAGATGATTTTACTAATTTGGATTTGGATGATGAACAGTTGCGCGCGAGAATGCTTTAGAGGAGAAGGAAGAGTTGGAGGCTGATATTGATAGTGATGTGGCTAGATGAGTTGTTGATGAAATAAGTTGGAAGAGCTGTAATAGTAGTTTTTAATAAGGCAGCAGTTAGTTGAGTACTTTCAATTATAAGTTGGAATCATGTGTGTTAGTGGGTTATGTTATGGGTAACTTATGTTGTTGGCCAAAGAATGCTCTAAGGTATATAAAGATTGTACTTCATACATGTTTCTTATTATTATTCCAACAAAAAAAATTACTATTTTTGATTCATTAGTTTGTGCCTTAAAGGTATAAGTTAGCTTTTCCTTTATTTTTATTAAATCTTTTGTAATATTAATAACTACCATTATGACTTGCATCCAGCTATTCTAATTTTGTTGAACCATATCATTGTCGGTCGGTTTGCAAGACAATCATCAATTTTAGTGAAGTCATTGAATTACATGTGAATGTTGTAACCTGGTCTGAGACTCTCAAGTCTCAACACAATGCAATTTTAAGGGAAATGTTAAAGAGTGCTCTTAAAGCATTGGTTAAGAAGATACAAACAGAAATAATGTATTGAAAAATGGTGAAAATTGAAGAATTTGACTTTTTAAAGGTTAAAATATTGTTGAATTTCATGCAAATTTACTACTTTTAGTTTCCTTAACTATTGCCCTGAGACACGGGTTAGCAAAACTCACATTTTAAATGAGCATCATGTTACAAATCAAAATGTCAACTAAGGACATGTTCTATTTACTCTACTTTGGTAACATTACACAACATTGGTTAATATAATAATCATCAAATAACCATGTTAGTAAAAGTCAACAAAACCAAATACTATATAGATAACGATAAAGTTATCAAAAAATTCCTTCTCAACAATAGATTTAGGGCTCGTTTGTTTAAGATTTTTTTCAAAAAAATGTATTTTTTCCTTTAAAAAAATCACTTTTTCCATTTTTAAATGTTTGTTTGGGATTTTAAAAAAAATATATTATCAAAAAATTCTATTTTGATCATAAAATGAAAAACTATTAGGATTAACTTTTCTCAAAATCTATTTTTTTCAATAACAAAGAGGTAACACATGTACAAGTTAAAACTCTTATTTATTTATTTTAAATGGATTTTTATGGGTAGTAGACAAACAAAAATAACTTTATATTTTTTTTAAAATCTCTAAAAAAAAATACCTTTAGATTCTTTTAACATAAAATCTATGTTTTTTAAAGCTTAAACAAAGGCACACTCAACATCTCTTGATAGCTCTGATTAACAAAAAAAATTGAATGAAAAATATTAGTGAAGTATTTTCTATATTGTGAGGGGGTAATATAGTAAATCATCTAGACATGTGAATAGAACAAACAAACATAAAAATAAAAAGTCCTATTTTTCCTCCTCACACGTATACAGAACAGGAAAAAAGCTGTGTTCCAACTCCTTGCATGCAATGCAATCTTCAATTCTTCTTCTGAATTTTTCAACTAGGTGAGTTTTCAATTCAAATCTAAGAAATGGTTATAGGAATGAGAAATAGATGATGTTGAAATTGGGGTTTTTAGAGGTTCTTACGAGTTTAGTAATTGCATGTGTAGGAAAAGTGATGCATATTGCTATGTTCATAAGTTACAACTGAGACAGTAGAATAGAAGAAAAATGAAATGAATTATTATTCAATCGTAATAATGAAAGAAAGATAACAAAATTTATTTAATGAAATAAAATTACGGGCCGAATTGGGCTTTGGCTGGTTAACCTATTTTGTCAATTTATATACTTATCCGATTTTTTATTCACTCACCATCGTATTTTTAAATCTGGTTCGTTTTCTTCTTCTTCTTCTTGAAGTGGTGCCAGCAGCAGTCGAATCACGCAAGTTCAAATGGGTAACTCAAATCACCTATTTTATATATTGGTTAACATGCACTTCATCCATCTGTTATCTGTTATGATGTACATTTTGAGTTTAAAACCATGTGAAGATAAAATTCTTTTTGTTTTCCTGTTTTATGAAAATGAAACCTCTTGATTTAGTGTTAATAAGCACATAATTTGGTTATGTTTTTTATCTTGATTCACTTCATTTCATTCTCTATTATTATATCCAATGACGTTCTTCTATTCTGTTTGTTGCTATTGTTGTCGTGCCTTGTTCCTTTTCTAACTTTCAACCATATTAAAATAACCTCACCCTTTCATTTTTTATTTGATCAAAACATTAAACAGAATTTGCTAAGGAGCATTGTTTAAATACAAGCAAAAGTGAAGTTGCTAAGAAGCAGAAAGTAAGAAGCACAAAGAGAAAGTTTCGTCTGGATAATGTTCGTCGTGCAAGAAACAAGAACGAAGTTGCCACAGAGCGAGAGAAACAGTTTCTTGCTAATAATAAAAAAAGAGCAAGTAAGTTTTACTCAATGCTGTAATGGTGTATTGATATGTTCTTTACAGTTAAATTAATTTGGGTTAATTTAACTATGTGAAGATACAATTATTTTTGCTTTCCTTTTTTTATGAAAATGCAAGTTCTTGATTGAGTGTTAATATGCACATGTGTTTATCTTGCCATTGTTGCCAGGCTTGGGAAATTCAGCCCATTTCATTCTATTTTTTCCTATGCATGTCTTCTATTTTTCTGTGGCTGTTGTCCGTTGCCTTTTTTCTTCTTCTTTTCTTTTTAACAGTTTCAGCCATATTAAAATAACCTCACCCTTCATTTCTTAATTGATCAAAACATTAAACAGAATTTGCTAAGAAGCTTCGTGCAAGTTACAACAAAAGGGTAGCTGCTAAGAAGCAAGAATTCTTGGACCGAAAGTTTCCTCTTTTGATGTTCACGGACCAAAAGGGACTAGTTCAGAGCTATAATACTATATATAAAAAGAATGGCGATTGTGTTACTATTCCCTATGTGTTTGATTGTGACACCTTGCGTATTGTTAAGGCAAGTTCTTCTGGAAATCTTAACTAAGTTTATGTGGCCTTAAGCATTGCTTTTTAAATAAGTTTCAGAAATTTAGTTTCTTTGTGCATATTTGAATTCCTTAAATATCAATTTCTAAACCAACAGGAGGGCTATCTCAATGATGAACTTCGCAAGCCCTTGTGCGAGAATGCTTTATAGGAGAAGGAAGAGTTGGAGGCTGATATTGATAGTGATGTGGCTACATGAGAAGGAAGAGCAGGAAGAGTAATTTTTAATAGGGCAGCTACTTGAGTACTTTCAATTATAAGTTTGAATCATGTGGTTTTTGTTATGCGAAACCTATGTTTTTGGCCAGCCAGTGAATGATCTATAAAGACTACTTTCTGCATTTTTGTTGTTATTAGCGAATTTTTTTTTTCAATTAAATAATTTATATCTTAAACTGTTTTAAATTTATCATGAGAGTTTAAGAGTAAACAAAAAAAAACACTGGTCTAAAAATAAGAATAACAGTAAAAAAAGAGTACATTGTGGCCAAATCATTCCATCTCAATCATGATTGTTTATATGTAAAGTTACTCCAAACCCTTACAATAAATTTCATCCATAATGTATTAGTTATACCAAAATTAGTTACTCCAAACCTTGCCTAAAGTTACCCATTACATAAATTTACACATCACATAAACCCCAATTAATACTGGTATTCTTATAGTCATAGGATATCTACAAATTTTGCCCACAATCTGTCTGAATTTTTACTGATATCATTCATGTCGTCCTGTCTTAAAAGAGAGACCGACCCACCAAGATAGCTGCTGCATGTTGGACAAAAAATAAGCACTGAAATGAAAAATCCTAATATACCATCATAATGTGTTATTCATACTAAGTAGTTTAGAGGGATGGTTAGTTTGTTTTTCTGTTAGGTTAGTTTGTTATCCTTACATGTTTCATTCTAGTTAGAAATTTTCAGCACATGTCCACTTTGTATCTATATGTGATAGAATTATTGTCGGTTATTTAAGTAGAGTGTAAGCAAAAAACTACAATTTTCACCTATAAAATAGAATTTCATAAACACAACTTAAGATAATCCAACAAGAAAAGCTATTCATACTGATTCAATACACAGTGCGTCAGAATTAAGAGATTATTAATTATATACTTTGTATAATTGATAAGAGCATACTTGGAGGAACTAAAAATGACAAACAGAGACACCCATTATGTGACAAATATTCAATATTAATTTTTAATTTGAATATTAGGTTAAAAGAAGCATGTGGGTTCTGTTTGTTTTCGGGCTTTTGAGGTGTGAAATTTGTTTGTAGGCTGTTGGAATTTTGTCTATGGGGTACTTGTCATGTAAACACAGTTCATTTTCAAATATATTAACCACAATAATACCATCTTATGTCACCACATTCCCTTGGATTTTTCTTCACCAACTTGAAGATCTCATTCTAGTAACAGACTCAAGTCTGTGCCCTACTTTTAAATGTGCTAGTAATCTACCACATAGTCATAGAGTTTCATAAATGCATACATGAACGTGTCCTAGATTTTATGTACTAAATATAAATACATTCACTTTTACTAAATATGAAAATGATAAGAAAAAAAAAAATATGAATTAAGAATGAAATGTTAAATGAATATTTATCATGTTATTCTTTCAATTATGTAATGTTCAAATGTATACCAATATATAGACATAACCCTTCAAAGTTCTCTCATCCAAAATCCAACTTTCAAACATAACCTTAGAGAAGTTGGGTTATGAGGGAAGTCCTAAAACACTTGAGGATCTTTATATTGAGTTAAGAGCTATCATGCAAGTTAAATTCGACACCACATCTTCATCCAAAATCTTAACACATTGGGTATAAGTTCATTTATATGATGTTCAACTTTCACTTTTACATACAATGTGAGGCACATATCAACAATCACCCCTTAATTGTGAATTCATCCAATCATTTGAGGCTTCTCTCTTAAGCGAAATTGTTTTCATCCACATATACTTGCATTGTCAACATTAAGGAGACAAACTGCACTTACCACCATTGTTAGAAAGATGTTCGACATAAGAAGTTGGTCGCCTAGTCCAAAATTAGCTCTGATACCATTATCGGGTCGTGAGGGGAGTCTTAAAACACCGGGGGATTATCAAATTAGGCTGAGAACAACCACAGCGGAGGAATTCAACATCATGTCTTTCCCCAAAATCTTAAGTCATTCCGTATATAGATTATATCACAACTTCCACTTTTCTATTCAAATATAAGACTCTTACTTGATATACCAATATAAGGAAAAATAATCTTAGAAAAGGGAAAAAAATAAGAGGAAAAAGAAAAGAAAATGTCATGAATAATATGATGGATAAAGAAGAGTAGAAGACAAAATATGAGAGAATACATAAATGTGACATGGAAAATAGAGAATGTGTGGAAAGTCAACATTAATCTTCTTCTAAAGTCTAAACGACTAAACCGTTTACATTTCATTTTTTTTAGAATATGTATACTATTCATCTTTCTACTTAACCACATTTTAGTTATGTTTATCACAATATAAAGGATTGAAATTTCCTCACACTTGCAGGAGTGCAATTTGAATCAGATGCCTTTTAATAATACCTTTGAAGAAGAAAACAAAACCATTTTTTCTCAAACTCTCATGGAAAACACAGACACCTTAAAAATTTCACACCAAACTCATCAAACTCACAAAAACAACAATATTTCTTTGATCCCTCATGAAATAGACAAACCCTATGAGAACAAAGAAAGGAACACTATTAAGAAGATTCCAAAAACATCAAACAAGGGTCATCAGAAAAAGTATCTAGGAGTGAGACAAAGGCCTTCAGGAAGATGAATAGCTGAGATCAAAGACGCATCACAGAAACTAAGACTATGGTTAGGTACTTTTGATAGAGCAGAAGATGCTGCTCTGTCTTATGATTCTGCTGCAAGGCTTCTTAGAGGAAGAAATGCCAAAACTAATTTTCCAAATACTCATGAACAAGACTTCATCATTTTAGGGAAGAATCCTAGAGCATTTCAGCTTCTTAAGCATGCAATGATGAAGAACCATGCAGTTACTTCATCATCATCTGTTTATTCCACTGTCATGATGCCATGGAAAAATGTTCAACTTGACGCGATTGTTGAGGAAACTATAGTTTGTTCTATTCCTGATGATGAAGGTTCTACAGCTGCAGGGTGTAGTGGAATTTCATTTGGAAATTCTAAGGTTTATTCTTCTGTTGTTGTTGCTCCTTCTTTCAGTGTTTCTTAATTCTCATTGTTAATTAATTAAGTAAACCATTAAACAAGTATGTTTTAAGTATTCATTCTTCTTCATTTTGTTTATTACAAGTTATTAATTTATTTATGTTCCCTACATATCTGATAGATCTCAACAATTGTTTTGATTCAAATAACTTAGTGATTAGATTCACATACTATAAGTATGAAGTAGAGCGTTTGAAGTTCGAACCTTAATCCCTACAAATATTGCCTCTGATTGTTACTGACTGACTTACACTTACAATCATAATAACTACAAAAAAAATCGAGTGTATGGGTACACCTGATGTTTAAATTAAGGGAAATGATAGATACAGTGACAAAATTTATCAAGAAAATTTCAAGACAGTGTATTTGCTAACACCTTTCCTTAACTACACACCATTACCTCCCTTGATTTCCGCCAAATAACAAATTTAATTGGTTGAGACATTTTCTTGATAAATTCTTGATAAAAACTCTCTAGATAAATAGCAATGCTCTTAAATTAATAGTTAAATGAGTTTTTCTTTTAAAAAATAATTATTCATTATCATTTACAATTATAATAACTAAATCATGTTTTACCAAAAGTGTCTGTGAAATACAATTTATTTTTTTTAATTTTTATTACTCATCATAATAGTAAATATTGATTATTTTTAGAATAAGATATAAAAAAAATTAGTATAGTTTTTATAAAAAATGAAATTATATTTTTTCTTTCGAAATGATATTTCAGAAAATATAATTGTCAATAAATAGCTCGGATTATTTTTACCCCTTAAAAAAACATTGTTGTTAATTTATTGATTTAGGAAACAAGTGTATCGATACACTTAAATTTACTAATGCACCGTAGAAACTCAAAATGACTTTAAATTTATTTGAAAATGATACAAGTTAAATATCAATTTGAAAGGTACAATGCAGAAAATGTAAAAGTGCAAAAGATTAAAAGTAAATGAATCGTAGAACTAAACGAAAGAAAAAACTTAAATTTAAGATTTTTTATTTTTTTTAAAAAAAAACTATTTAAGTTGGATAGAAAAGTATTGACATACTTAAGATAAATAGAGAATCGATAGTCGAGACAAAAATTTAAAGGTGAATAACTTGAGCATTTGAGGTCTGTATATTATAATGCATATTGTTCCAATTAATTAAACTAAATTCGTTGGAACACTTCTACTTTTTTTTTTGGACGGATAAACGAATGACAAATAATCATTAAAACTCACAGTTAAGGGGTTGAAGTTTGAACCCCAATCATAACGTCCGACCTCACAATTTCGACATTTTTACCGGTTGGGTTAGGATTTGTGGACAATTTTTATTTTTTTTTCTTTTATTTTAGGGTTAAATATGTTTTTTGTCCCTATAAATATTCCAACTTTTCATTTCAGTTCCTCTAAACTTTTCATTCAACTTTTAGTCCCTATAAAATTTTCAATCACCACTTTTTTTTAAGGATTTTTTTTTTTGTTGAAGGAACCACTTATGATCCCTAATTTTAAATCAATTCTTGTGTAGCATTAGTATTTTTTAATGAAATTGTGTAGAATATTGTAAAACTCTTCCAAAAAAATTAAAAATTTTAGCTGCCAAAAATATAAAACTACATATTTAATTCATGTATTTTTAAAAAAAAATTAATTTTTTAGGAAGATATTCTTATAATATTATAAAATTTTCTTCAACATGTTACTCAAAAATATAATTCTACATGAGTTTTCTTAAAAAGATTGTCCAAAAGTAAAGATGAAATACTTTTGATGGACTAAAAAAAAATTAGAGAAATTAAAACAAAAAGTTAGTATGTTTCTGGGGATTAAAAACATATTGAATCCTTTATTTTATACATGCGATATTTAACACATAATAAAATACAAATAAAAACCACGTCCGCATGATTTAACTGTCATAAATATACACACTTCTTGTCCAAAAAAAAACTCATAATATACCCACTTAAAAACAAAAAAGAAATGTATCACTTCAATTTGGAGCTAACAACCCTAACATTACCTTAAATATTTATCTTCTAATTCTTCAAGGAGCTGTCATGAATTCTTCGTGAATCCTGACAATGAGTACCTTCAAATCCAGATCTATTCTACCTGTTTACACCTCTTTATTCAACCTGTTTTGTCTTCGTTCTAATTCTAAAGAGAAAAGGAACACGTAATTAAATAATCAAAATCATGGTGGATGCATACACTAAGCATAGATCATAGGATTCTAATACGGATTGTAAGTTCCCCACTAAATACAAAATTATAAAATAACTAAGAAATAGAACCTTAACATAAAAATTTTATTAATTTTAATCATTGGTCATCTAAAAACATGAATTTGTTTAACATCATCTAAAGAAACAGTTGCATAGATGAATTGCAAAGGTGACAAGAGTTTCTCTGGTTTGAGAATAGTTGCCGAAAATAGAAGAGCTCAAGAGATGAGAAGTTATAGAAGAAATGAAAGAAAGGAATAGTTTGGATCATGGTTGAATGATTACAAAAATTTCCCAAATGATTAATCAATTAACACTCAAGGAGTCCCAAGTTCAATGAATCCTTAATTTTCGATGCAAAGTGATTCAATTCTGAGCTGAAACAATAAGTTTCTACGTCATAACGGTGCGATTTGGATTTAAGTCAAAATAGGTCAAGTGGGTCAACTAGGTAAAACAGGTATGAGACAAAACGACGATCCCACAATTTTGTAATCTTCCTTTGCGCTCTCAGCGCTCAAGCCTCTCCGAGGAAAAGTGTGAGGAAAAAATTAGGTTAAAATTGAGTTAAGTATAGCGAGACGGATTAACATTTACTAGACTTTTGACTCGTGTGACGCACGGGTCTTCTCGACTATAATAGAGACCAATAAATAACCTTTAACACATAAGATCATGGGTCGATCAATAAACACAAATTAGATTATTAGAGATACAATATTACAATCAAATGATAATAAAACAAAATTATAAAGAAAAAAGATAAAAAGAGTACAAAATTAAATTGTTGCACGGGTCAATTTTATTTATTACTTTTATAGTTAAACATCAAAAATTAATGCAGTTCATGGTTCCTAACAAATTATTTAGGGTTGCCGAGTTTGCATGAAAATTAGGGTATTCTGTTTGTAAACGTATTAAATAAGTGTACAACAACTTGTCAAAAAAAAAAATCTACAAAAACAATAGGTTAAGTTGTTGCAGACCTAATAAAATTAATAAATAATAAGGATAAGGATTAATATATCTATTAAATTTTTTCTTTGAAAAATATGCATGGTTATTAGAGAGAGAAATGAAAAACATATATGATGAAAATTTAGAGCCAAAATTTTAGGATAAAGTTGTTGCAAACCTAATAGGGGATTAGTGGAGGAAAAAATTAGGTTAAGTTGATGCAGACTTAACAAAATTAATAATTAAGGATAAGTGTAGAAAATATTGTCAACAAAAAGACAACAGGATAGGAATGAAATTGGTGCAATACATTTTTTGAGTATCAAATAAGTGTACAAAATATAGTTGATTCTCTGTATGGGCAACGAGAGCGCCGCTTCACCAACCCTATCAACGCCGCTTCACCAAATTCTCAAAGTAACAACATGAATCATTGATACTTGATTCATTGTTGTTTTGTCCTTTGTACAATTAAGCATTTTACGTGTTGCAATTTTCTTCTGGTGAGTGAAAGCATTCAATTGAATTCTTTCACTATTAGAAACTTCTTTGGTTTAAGATATTGCTCAGCTGTTCCATTTCTTAGTAATTCACTGAGAATAAGTCTGGTGAATTGCAATCTGTTCATAGATGGAATCCAAGTGTTTCAGAGACAGATTAATAGCAGCAGAGGTAGTGAATAAGTATTTACGGTATAACAAAAATCAATCAATCAAAATCCAAAATCCATTTCAGGTGAAACAAAATTTTTGGTACGT
>Ga0228711_1010422_pt1 | contig 12225 bp, 9 predicted proteins | sample MedpolnodulmetaG_2_FD_177996 | JGI IMG/M metagenome (GOLD analysis project Ga0228711, IMG submission 177996) | Root nodule microbial communities from Medicago polymorpha collected in Santa Monica, California, United States - brown nodules | ecosystem: Host-associated > Plants > Roots > Nodule...
TATTTCCAGCACTTCTAGAATTTCTGCTTTTCACACCCCCAGACTGTCTAAAATTGCTACAGACTCAATAAAAACATCAACACAACTGTTTCTTCAAAATCTTCTATTTTTCTTGCTTTCCTTGTTATTTAAGCTTGCTTGTGAACTCAAAACATCATGAAAATGACACTAAAAATAACGTAATGTCTACTGTCATCAATGGGTTTTGAAAAAGATTTTGAAAACGGTTTTTTGATTTTGAAAAAGGGTTTTTGAAAATCAATTGCACAAACTATGTCCCACCAGGCGTGCCAATTTGTTTGCTTGTGATTTTGGCAAACAGTGGCTAGTTCTGATTATTACAAGCGAGACCGAACTAGAAATCTCAAGACCATTGTGCAAAGGTTTTTGTATCGAAAAAAAGTTTGTAAAAAGGCCACGAAGTGCACTCAGGTTTCTTAGAGAGTAGGTCAGGTTTGATATAAAAAGGCACTTCTCTCGACAGGTTTGAGAATGCGATAGAAAGCTTAAAATAAAGCAATATAAAAGATAAAAGTAAGTTTACGCACGTAAACTCAAGGAAAAAAATTAAATGCAATGCATGAAAATAAAAGGGGTGGTATACAAATCAAATTACATACATTATGTATCACTCGTTTCCATAGACACCGGTAGTTTGAGTGTTGTAGATTTTTGTATATGATTTGCGACCCTCTTTCCGGCTTGCAAACTATTATTAATACTAAAAACCTAGATGGTGAACCACTAAACCTAGATCCCACGTTCTCCACTAAAGGAAACCGCTTCATTGCTTGAATCGTGCTTCCCGCCCTTTTGCTTGTTTTCGACGCGCAACCGCTCTTCCAGCCTTACATTGTCGAACGCCAATCATGTGCCTTATGCTTGATGTTTTGTCGAAGCTTCTTCCATTTGAATTCTAGAAGTTCTTCGAATCCTGCAAAGTTAATGGTCAAACATATGTCGACCATATTAAATGAGCCTGTGAAATTTACAGGCTAACAAGACGAAACTCTTATTAAACAATCAGATCTCTGCTCAAGACGAACAGAGACCGGTGAAATTGAGAATACAACCAAGAGACGTTGTATATAGACGGAACACCCCGAAAATAAACACCCTAAAAACACCCCTGAGGACAACACCCACCAAAATACACGTCACCACCTAAAACAGACTCCTTCACGAAAACGACCATTGTAAAAACAATATCCAACACCACTCATCGTCACTACTCACCCCCAAAGAAAAAGAACCCTCAAAATTAAACTCCCAGCCCTGAACACCAAAGTTGAGCCACCTTCGAAAAGCTCCTATCTGAAAGATCATACAACTCCTACCACCTCTCGACCTCCGATCCACCGAAAGAAACCATAAAAAGCCCAAAACCAAACTTGATCCAAAGAATTGACTCTCGATCTCGAATCAAAAGTGATCACCCCACCAGATTTTAGGACCAAATCGGAAGGGGACCCCTCACCCTTGGTACACCAGAGAAACACCAGATCACGCCGAACAAGATTGCAGCTAGACACCGACTCCTGATCTCGAAGCAAAAGTAACCAGCTCACTGAAAACCATCACACAAAAAGTATGACAAACGACGTGATATGCGGTAGTGCAAACAACAAACAGATCAAAAGCAAAAGGCTCAACTCAATGGGACCTGCTTCCTCCAAACACTCTAAACACCTTAACAACCTCAAAAAACGCAAACAAGAGCTAGTGATAACGAACAAGGAATCAAGTAACAGAGGCAGCCTCCAAAATAAAACACCCCCAACAAACACCCGCCTCCTTATCTAAACAACACCAGCCACCCCCTTATATAGCTCTTGTCCGCATACCGTTCCGACACCAAAACCGAGTCCAAAAAAATTACAAGAAAATTATTTATAATTAAATATCTTATCCAAGGTAAAGATGTCGACGTCCCCTTTATGCCTTATCTGACGAAGAAGTCAAAAAACAACTATATAAACTCAATTCCTACAACACTCGATTCAATGGTGGTTGAGCAACACCTCTCCTCTAGGACCATTTTGTCTCGATTTTTTAAAATTTAACAAAAAAAGAAGTGTTTTAGTCTTGTATTTAATCTCTAACAAAAAAATTAAGGACTAAAATCAAACAAAATCTTAGAAACTTAACTTAAAAATTGCACGTGTTGTCGACACTAAAAACAAATTTAATCCGAAAATTAATCAATACATGAAAAAAAAATCACAATAATTTTTACTTATACAAAACGTAAATAAAAGCAACAACAAAGGATAAAAATTGACAATAGATATTTAAAAAAATTGAGTAAAATGCATTTCAAGAAGTTTATTTTATCCATAATTGATTGTTTACTAAATAGATTAATAATGTCTTTTTCAATGTCAACAAACAGATTATTTGCAAGAAACTCAATGTCCATTTAATTTGTTTATAACTATTGTCTTAATAATTTTTACTGTTGAAAAAGTTTTCTTTATAACTATTATTGAGCCGGAAGTATCAAACCAATCTAAATAAATCTATCAATCATGTAATATTTTTACTTTCTTATTTATGTTAATTTTCGGAAATTGAATTTGTTTGGGGTAGCTCAATGTTTATTATTTAAGGTAGCCAGATATAAATTTTTAACAACCAATTGAAGAATAATATATTTTTTGGGTAGTCAAGGCTACCCCTTGTCAATAAAAGGCTACGCCCCTGCTCTCAACCCTATTATACTCTCCTCGAAAAGTTTCAGAGTCTAAAGATTTCAATCCCATACAGTATTCCACATGGAACCCATCTTACAGTAAACAAAGCAACGATCCTGATTAAATTACCAAGTCATCCAACAGTTCTGAAAGTAATCCATCAAACACTCAAACATCAGGATCAATTAAACGGTTAAGATCGAACCTTGAAAAACAACGCTAACAAAACCACTACAGGGCATACACAATCAAGTGGTTTACTAGCCTTTACACGTGGTACCTAGAAACTAAGGGTCATGTCCCTTCAGTCTCATCCTCGAGACACTTGCATTAAATGTTGAAAGGACAAGCGACCGACACTCGATTGAAAGAATAAAATTGTCATATCACTAGAAAACTAGCCTAGTGAATGAAAGGAAAGCTCATTCGAACACATGTGATAAGTCTTATCTTGAGTGTTTCTTGAAACAGACAAGAAATCTCCCACAGATGAGGTAGTACCTCTATAAGAATCAAACGCTTCGCATGAGCACGAACCTCTTTATTATCTATCTGCCTCTACAAGTATATCAAAGGCTATTAGTTCTGAACAGTTACGGTTTCAAAGATTCTCTATCTTCAAACGAAACATCATCCGAATATTACGTTCGACACTTCTTATCCCACACGATTATCAGGTTTGCCCATCTCACAAACTATCTCAATCATAGGCATGGCAACAAGACACACACTCGTGGGTACCCGCCCGAACCAAACCCAATGTGATGGGTTTTCCCCGTTTTGATTGGGTTTTGGTTTACCCCTATTATAAAACACGGGTAGAGGACGGGTACAGGGATATAAGTACCCACCCCGAACCCATACCCAATCTCGTCCCGAATGTAGAAAATCAATTTATTACCCCTTTTATATAAATAGAAACTCTAACTCTAAATCATTTCACTCACACAGTCAGAGTCTCACTCTTTCAGACGACACTCACTTATCATAATTCTCTTTCTTCTCCTTCCATGTCTCACACTCTCGGTCTCTCTCTTCTCCTTCACCATCGTCATCGATCGCATCATCCTTTTGTTCGATAATGTGTTAAAAACATTGGACTCAAGGATGAAAAAAATATTATTAAATTTTTTTTATTCACTGCGGGGATGGGGTGGGGATACCCAAATCCGTCGGGGACAGGGATGGGATTCGATTTTTCATCCTCGTTGGTATGGGTAGGGTAACGAGTAAGTATATGAGAGTAGAGTATGGGGACGGGGGAGGTAAAATCCGTTCCCACCCCCGCCCCATTGCCATTCCTACTCGTTCGAAGTCATCACTCTTGTCCAAAAGCAACGACTTAGGGGGATATTGTTATAGACCGAGCAGTCGAGCAAGGCCCATTATATAGGCCTAAACCATAACAGGCCCAAATATCGTGTTTGGGTCAATTCACTCTAACACACCCTCCCTCCATGACGAGGAGTGCTCGTAGCACCTCGAAAGATCCATTCAAACTGAATGGAAACGTCTCCCAAACGTGTCCGCGATTCTCGCTCGACGGTTATAATTCCTATGAATCCATAATCGTCCTACACCTCAGTATGCCCTACAAAAGCTCATGCACGTTGTTGGTCTATATGGCTAGATGGTTACCAAGCTAGAGGGGGGGTGAATAGCGCTTTTGAAAAACTTTTCGGAGATTTAGTGAAAAATGATTTTAACAAATTGACTATTTGAAATTTGCTTGAACAATCACAAACAATGAATCAACAAATATCAAATATAAGTGGAATAAGATTTTACCTTAGAATTGAGAGATTCACAATACAAATCTTTTTAACACAATCAATTATTAACAATCCTTGAACAAGATACAAAACAATATACAATTTCAAACCAAACCTATATGACAATAAACAAATTATCAAGAGAAAATACAATACACATGAAATTGAATAATTGAGTGAGTATTGCAATTAATTGATCCAAGTAATATTGATTTAACCTAAATCAAATGGATTGAGATTAACCTTTTGAGAAAACACTACTTAGATCAATATTAGCAATTCACAAATCAACTATTTAATTAATCAAGTGCAATATTAAAAGTAGAGAGAGAGAGAGAGAGAGAACACCGATGTTTATAGTAGTTCACCCTTGTTCGTCCTCGCTAAGGGCTACCTCTACTCTACTTGATGAAGTACTCCTTCACCAAGGTCATCTACTATGTATGAAAAGTTGATTACAATGTTTACAAGAGTTCCTTCAAATTAAAGCCCTAATTTCTCAACTCCTATGTAAAACAAACTCCCCCAAACTTCAAGTACCCCTTGAATTTGGTGTTTCTTGAATCTTCGGATCCTTGAATTACCTGTGCACTCCTTCGATCTCTTCACTTGAGTCTTTAATGCTACGTCCGGTAAACGAACCCCCTTCGACTTCAAGAACGATTAGAAAGACCCCCAAGACCTTTGGAGGTGGAATGAGATTATTCACTTCCTTTGAAGCCTTGATTAAGCCCAATCAATCTTCTTGAGAGAACCAACTTACAATCCATACTATCACCCTATCGAATCTATTCACTCAAAGAACAAAGTCATTCTAAGAAAAAGTGTTTAATCTTGAAGAATGTATGAACAATGAGTTTTTGAGACCTAGAGAGAATAGTTGCAAATGATTCAATGCTTTGAAAATAAGAAGGAGAAGTGTTTATATTGTGAGGGTGAAAGGACACAATTTTTGCACCAAAAACAACAGATTGAATCGATTCATTTACCTATTGAATCGATTCAGACAGTAGAAAGACTAAATCCAGATGAGGGAAATTATATGAAGATTTGATGCAAGTCAAGAGATGTATGAAACGGTTCAAGCTTCCCAAATGTATGTTTGAATCGATTCAAGGTAAAGTTGAATCGATTCAGAGAGAGTCAGAGAGTTTGATGATACGACTCACAAAGGAATGATACGATTCAAACATGAATCGATTCATATATAGTGTGAATCGTTTCACACAAAGTCAAAAACTTTTGAGTCGATTCAAACAGAAATGAGTCGATTCATGCAGACACAGGACACAACTGAAAGGGTACCAGGATGAATAGTTACAAGATGCTCATTAGGGTGCTTTAACATAGTCTAATCAAAATGAAAAGCTAGACAAACATGATCTAACCTAAAACAAACAAAAGATACAAAAATCAAACATCATCAAAACTATAGCTAGAGGCTTCAATCTCCCCCTTTTTAATGATGTCAAAACACCATGTTGATGATTAATTGCTCCCCCTGAAACTTAGCATACAAGACATACAAGCAATATATATGTGTCTTTTCTTTTGACACGTTACTCACAAGATATCATAGGAACTTAAATGCAATCAACTAACATGAGTGAGCATAAAGGCAAGTACTAGCATAGTCATAAACATACACAGAAATGAACATAAGCATAAGCACAAAGTACTAGCAACATAACCATAAGCACTAAAGAACTAACATGCACTAAAGAACTAACACGCATCTGTCTAAAGAACTAGCATAACATCAAAGCATAACATCAAATATTCTCCCCTTTTGACAACTTCAAAAAGGGAGTATGCATGAAAATAAAGTTTACTAAGCCTCTGGTTCGGTTGGGTTGGTTGTTCCATCAATTTCATCTTGGTCAGGGCAAGGAGAGTCAAAGAATACATCAGACGATACACCAAGATCATTCCACTTTTGAATTGAATCCCGCATTTCTTGAATGGAGGCATTTTGAGAATCTAGTCTTGTATTGATGTCCTTAAACTTCAAGTCCTGAGCATCAAACCTTTTGTTGATTTCCTTGAACTCTAAATCTTGAGCATCAAACTTTTGAGACATGTACTTCTTAAAGTCCTTTATTCCCACCAAGAGTTCACTAAGAGATTCACTTGAATGATTGTGATTGTCAACAGGAGAGTTATCATTCTCGGGATCATAGTCTAGATCCTCATCATCATCACTAGTTTCTTCACCCTCTTCCATTTCTACATCATTTTCAATATTGTAATCTTCTTTTTCCATGTTTTGCTTCATTTCCTCAACTAACTCTGGATCCGTTCCTTCAGCCACAACAGTAAAGTCATAATACCAAACACCATTATCATCATAGTACCAATTTCCTTTAGAATCCTTAACATAGTGCATCTTTTGAACCACTTTTGCATCTAACCCTCTAACCTCACTTGGTATACTGAGTAAGGTATCAACACTAGTAACACGGTCAGATCTAAGAAGACAACTAATGAATGAAGAATATGGGAGTTTCTTCCTACTATCATTCTTGTAAGAGATCATGCGGTTTGAGAAGAAAAGAGTCCAGTCATTGATTCACTTCATCGAAATAATAACTGTCGGGGGGTAGGCCATTCCACCTTAGCGAAAGCACTTCATTTCAAAGGTCACCTCATTTGTCACAACGAGCACCAAGAAACAGTCAAACACTAAGAGCATACGAATTGTTATACTTTGGAAAAACATGTAATTAGACAGTTCGCTCTCAGCAAATACTCCAAGCAGTATAAAAAGCCTTACGCAACGAGCACTTAGTTGGAAACATTGTACTTGAAAATAAAACAAACATTTTCAGACAACTATAGTTAAAGAACAAACATATTATATTGCAAGGGTGCTAAAACCACGAAGGGCGCAGAATATCATTACAAGCATGGTTGTTAAAGAAGAGTGATTAAAATTACAAGGCCACATCAACCTGGGCTTCATCAACATGCCCCATATCCTCTTCAAGATCTGGGGGAGGTTTGATCACCCCATCTTCTACATCACTGAGGTGGTGAATTCCCTCAACGCTCAAGTCAACATTGGGGTTCACCACCTTCAGCTGAGCCACTGCACGATCAAAACCATGCTTGACGGCGTCCACCAAGCTTCCTTCCAGCACGCCAACCCTGTCCACAAGGTCAGCACGCCTCAGGACGGCCGTATCCTCCACCTCATCCTCCCCGGGAAGGTCTTCTTTCTTTAAAGCTTCCTCCAAAGCCACCTTCTCCTCAGCCAGTCTCTTGGAAGAATCGACCGCTTGATCAAGGGCAGTCCGAACTTCCGCCAATTGCTTTTCCACATCAGCAAACTGGCGATCACGCTCCTCGGCAACTGACCTCTTGCTCCTTACCTCATCTTCAAGAGCAGCGACCTTAGCAACCAGAGCATCCCTCTCCTGCACCAAGGCGTTGGCCCGGATTTCACTCTCCAACGAAGCATTATTCAGGGTTGCAGCGACCTCCAGAGCCTTCATAGTAGCAATAACCCCATCTGTTATTGGCTTACTCCGGCCAGCTAGACCTAGGTCTTGAATAATCCTCAACTTAGGGTCATCCAAGAAGAGGGTCGAATGAGGGCCGCACCGATCTGGATCAGACCATACTTTTGGAAGCTGAAGGAAGTCCCCTCCTCTTAGAACGAACAGAAACTACCCTGATAGGCGTGATTGGCTCCTTAGAAGGCGTCCCCACCTTCCTCCTCTTCACGGAGTCCGGCACCAGCTCTTCAGAAGGGCCATCGCCTTCCAAGTCCACCACAGGACCGGAGGTGGAACCGGAGCCAGATCCGGCTATAAGGTGCTCCAGGGACTGGACGTTCTTACGTCGTTTCTTGGCGGCGACTTTCTTGTTCGCTTTGTTCACGAGTGCCCCTAGATCTTTCATTTTTTCTGCAAAACATAGAAAGGAAAAAACTTATCAGATCTGAAAGACAACACACAAAAACAAGCTAGTTAAGGGCAAAAAAGAAGGTACAAACTACTAAGGCAATCCTCGAAATCTTTTGACACCAAAAACTCGTGGGTATTGATGAAGCGGGGCTCTGTTACTGGTGTCCCATCCGCATTCAACAATGGGTTTCCCCGTTTGTCAGTTTTGACCCTCTGGGGAAGAGACTGAACAAACGCCTAAAGTTGTTGGCGCACATCTGTCTCTTCCTCTGTGAGACTGGCAATGGTTCAGTAGAAATCTTTTGGCTCATAGCCAAAGTGGTCTTGAGACCAAACAGATTAAAAAGAGGGTGGCGCTCCTGAACACCATCCTTCACCGCCTCCAAAAGGGTATCCAAAGTCGCCTCATTCTTTGGTCTTACCAGAAAGAAGCACTCTTTGAAGCTCCGCACTTTCCCAACAAATATCTCAAACATCTTATGGGTCTGACGGAAAGAAACCCAATATGCACCTCGTTGTACGGTAAAAATGGTAAAGAAGACATTATTGGAAGCGAGAATTCGGAGATAATCACACACCAGTTCGAAGGCTCTCATAAAGGCATAAGAGTTTGGGTGAATCTGGGAAGGCGACAGCTTGGTCCAACAGAGCACCTCCTGCTGAAAATCTAAGAAAGGGAGCTGAAAACCCATGTCTTTGAAAACTACTTCATACATGGGAAATGCGTGGTTCTCGTACTCTGAGCACACTCGATCAGATGTGCTCGGAAGTACTAACTCCCAGTCCTCTGCTTCGCCAATAGAGCCAAAGGGAATCTCTCCCACTCCGTATATAGCAAATGTTGACTCCGTTTCTATGGGTTCTTCCCCCAACCAAGAAGAGACAGGAGTGACAGCTTCCTCGTTCGCCATGGAGAACCTGAAAGAGCAAGGGAAAAAGTGAATTCAACATTCAGATCCACCCTTCCTTCACCCATCAGGTCAACCACGGTGAGGAAGGGGTCCAATATCACCGCTAAAAGCCAGAGGGAGACAAATGACAAATCTACCCCAACCATATCAAGGAACCCATTCCAAAGCGAGCATGACTGAAGTTTATGGATGTCGCGTCATTTTTCGGAGATCAAGGCTATTTGATTAGCTTTTGACTCACTAATTTTTTCACGACTGAACATTTAATTTTTTTTAAGAAAATGGGAAAAAAGTTCAAACTACCCCATATTGAAAGATTTAGGGTTCGGGGGTTAGTTACATAAAGGGAAGGTATCAGCACCCTTTATGTCCGTAGTACTCTACGGGAACCTCTTGATTTTATTTAATTAATTGTGCCATAAACTTGCTTTTTTAAAAATGGAATTTGAAATGATAAAAGAAAAAAGAGACCTAATTTATCTACATTTTTATTGATTTGGAAGGACTAGGTCCTTTGCCTACGTACCCGTGAGGGATCAAAACCTCGTAGTTCGGGGTAGAAATCGACGTTTGATTGGTTGTGTGTTTTTTATTAGTTTTTGAAAAAAAGTTTTAAAATAAAAAGCCAAGTGGCAAATAAGAATTGGTTTGTATTTTTTATATTGAAAGAAGAATGACTCAAAGTAGAATTAAAATTGATTTGAAATTTGATTAAGAAAGAAATAAAAAGAACGATCACTTGATTTTGGATCAAGGTTTATTATGAAAATGATATTTTGTGACTTTTGGTTATTTGCATGTTTTTTGTTAATTTTTGAATATTAATTAAAACATAAAATAAAACTAACGTAACAAGAAAATAAAAGCGCGAGGAATTTCCGTAGTGACGTTGGATCACCACGAAAACCCTTTTCTAACCTAATATTATTTGCATTTTTTTAATATATAAAATAAAATAAAATAAAAGGACAACCGAAGGGAAAAGAGAAAAGTTCTTTGACAACTCAAGAGAACTTTTGGTGTGTGAAATTGTGAGGGATGAGGGCTCTATTTATAGGTGAGGAGGTTGATGAAAATGGAAAAATGGTTTAATGGTTTTTGATGGACAATTATGATGAATTTTGAAAAAGGAATGTTAAAGTTGACACTTGACTTGAAATTTTTTGGACCTTGGACATATTTTTTGTGACCTATTAGACATTGACACTATTATTTTTTGGACATTTTGGACAATTAGTAAAAACTAAAATAAAAGTGATTAAAGTAAAAGAAGAAAAATGACTAATTAAACATAAAAATTAAAACTAAAATTAAATTAAAAATAAAAGAGAATTAATAAAAGATGGAATTTTAAAAGATAAAAGTAAATAAATAAAAAAATAAAGATAAAGAGAGAAGAGGGTCCGAATCGGAACAAAAATGAGGTATATTAAAATACCTCTCTGCCGAACTTTTCACTGAGAAGTTAGACATTATTCAGGATCAAACAGTGTATGAATGTAAGACCTTAGGTCAAAAATTCGGGTATGACAATGGACTAAAGCAAAACCTGTTGCCAATGTTTCTCTCAAAATGCAGAAAACAGACAGCAAATCCTAAAACTCCTTACGCACGGTGGAAACCACCGTAACAAACGGCAGAAACCACCGAGTAGGAGTAACTTCTACCCTAAAAACATGCATTTCTACAGTTTCTCAAAACAAAAAACTAAAGAAAGCCAGGCATGAAAACAAAGGGAAAAGAACCATAAGAGCATTACCTGTTACGATGGATGAATTGGACTTGGAGTGAGAAGTTGGAGGTCCGGAAATGCTTCGCCTTTGAAGGAACTCTTGGAAAATTCTCTAAGTTTCTAAAAAATGAAATGATGTAATGTTCCAAACAAACGTTTGAACTATTTATACTCATTTCATAAAACCTCCCAAAGGTCACGCAGCCCTAATCTGGTGCAGCCCTTCACATACAACTCTCCACTCTAGTGGCATGCCTACAGTCCTGATTAGATCAAATCATCCATCCAAGGGCTCTGATCAGTCGTAGCAGTTCTTCAAACGCCAAGATCAGATCAACGGTACTGATGACACCTTGGAAACACAAACCAAGAACACTCTACAGACTATAGGTACTCAAGTACTGCAATAGCCTTTACACGTGTCACTCAGAAACCAAAGGTCATGTCTCCTCAACCTTTCCCTCGAGACGTGGGCATTAATTGCGGAATGACAATCGACCAAACTTCCTGACGAGGGAATCTTTCCTTCTGACCTAAGTTAACCGAGCATTCACGTGGCGGACACAAACCACTCTATTGGCGAACTCGTTTGGTCATGGAACAAAGGGGTTCGGAGGAGATCGAGTGCGTCAACACATTTGGTTGCACTATTCTAACAACACTCTTAACCACCAAGACAAACAGTTCCCAGATTTGAAGGTGTCTTCACGCCTCTCAAACAACTTGGCTTACTCTCAAGTAGAGAGAACATAAAAGCGAACTTCCCTTTTACAACCGACCATGAACAACCAAAGTTGCCCGCACTTAAGTCATCACTCTTCGTCAAGAGCAACGACTTGGGGGGCTACTGTTCTGGACCGGCCAAAAGGACCTTTGGCCCATTTACTTAGGCCCAATACAATCCAAAGCCCAACCACCACGTTTGGCAACATTACTTGCGACACACCCCTTCCCCGCGAGGGGGGTGCACGGAGCGAGCGAGACCGGTTCAAACGAACCACAACGTCTCTCTGCACGTTCCCGCAACAAACTCTCTGGCGGTTACACTTCCCACGATTTCGTAACCGCCAGAGCCAGGTGTGCCATTACAACGGCTATGCAGCCCTCCACCTCTATATATAGGGGACTCACTGCAGTCCCCAAGGTAGAATCTAACTCTTCCTCTAAACCCTCACTCTTTGATCTCTACTTACTTGAGCGTCGTAGTGC
>Ga0228711_1010424_pt1 | contig 12222 bp, 4 predicted proteins | sample MedpolnodulmetaG_2_FD_177996 | JGI IMG/M metagenome (GOLD analysis project Ga0228711, IMG submission 177996) | Root nodule microbial communities from Medicago polymorpha collected in Santa Monica, California, United States - brown nodules | ecosystem: Host-associated > Plants > Roots > Nodule...
GAGACGTTGAGAATTAGCTGTTACATCAACTTGTCTTGCTTGAAGCTTTGATTCTTCACCATTGATCTTTTGCCTGATTTGATAATTGTCCTATGAGGAACTAATTTCAAATCCATTCCATTTGAAATGGAACAACGTCTGCAGCAAAGTTACTGTTATTTTTGTCTTGATGTAGAGACAAGTTGCAGAGATGGTGGTTGCAGAGGCGTGCGCAAAGTTAGTGGTTGTACAATTCGTACATTGTACTTTGTCAACTCTGGTGAAGTGGCTTCTAATGAGATGCTTCTGATAACCTTGCTTCTGATGACCTTGCTTCTGATGTCGTGTCTTCAGGAGCGCTTTCTTCAGACCCGTTTCTTCAAACACATTTCTTCAGACGCATATCTTTCAGACGCATTTCTTTCAGACGCTCTAAGCTTCAATAAAATTCCTTTGCTCTTTGACTTGTTCAATCAGAATCTTTATGAATAGTACTTTGATTTGGATCCTGTACACTTGAACAAATGTTTAGCATATCCAATTGATAATTTTTAATACCTTGTTATCATCAAAGCTCAAGAGGTGATTTTGAGAAACACCCTTTGTTCCAACATTATCAATCATTCTTCACTTTTTATTCAGTTTACAATTTTTTTCCCTTAAATTTCATTTTGGGAGTGAGTTATGATATCATGGTCATTATGGACACTCATACTATCTCCAAAATTGTTGTGCGGCTTATATGTGGATAATACGACAGTCAGCAGAGACCTTTGTATCAATTACAATATGATCTATGATTTTTAAATTTTCGGATTGCACAATCCAAAAATACTCAAATAGAAGCTCGGGTTATATAATCTAAACATAAATATTTTAAGAATTTAGTATGGCGCGTGAAAAGAGAGTATGATGAAAAAAATAGCCTAAATTTTTTTCTTTCAAGTTCTTCATGTCTCCTATCTGTTAGTTAATTAGCTAATTACAACCTTTTCAAAAAATTTGTTAATTAATAGATTTTTTATAAAATGATTAACTAATTAATAACTTAATTATGTAAGGGTAAGTGAGGTGAATAACATAAAAATAGATTAATTTTGATACAATACAGAGATGATTAAAGTTAAATGTTTTTGACAATTCAACAACCATAAAAAATGATCATTTATTTCAATGCAGATATGATTAAAGTAAAATATTTTGTGACAAATTTTATATTTGCAAAGAGGGTTTTTCCAACATGGTATATTTTGTATGAAATTCGTTCGAAAACAACAATCCATTTAAAATTTATCGAAAAATTGTTTCAAATTTGTTGAAAGTTGACCAAAAGCAACTTTTTTTAGTAGTGTATAAGTGTGTGTCAAATAGCATAGTGGTTAGAATTCATCTTTAATTGAAATGTTTAGGGTTTGAATTTCGATCATTGCATACTACAATATATTGTCCCTTCCGAACCCCCGTCATTACATATTTCAATATATTGTCTCTAACAACAGAATTATACTCCAGAGATAGTGTACAAAATTAATTTCAAAGTAGTTGTTGTTTTGTTTTTCCCTACCCAACTGAGCCATACTTCATAGATAATGTACAACATATTAATTTTAAAGGAGTTGTTATTTTCTTTTTCAATGTAATATTAATTATTTTTTCTTCCAATTATACCCTAAAAGTAATATTAACTATACAATTTGCAAGTCATTATAATTTACTTTACATTTATAAAAATAATAAATAACCAACCGTTAATAAACTTATTTTTGCTTTCTCAAATGTTGTGTCATAGTCTATAGGTAAAATGAAATGTGTGTATTAGGGTTTTCTTTATTTTCTATTTTGTATTTCAGTTTTGGTCAAGATTTTTCATACCAAATGGATGTTTCTGCGAAAAAAACTGACTCTTTCGGACTTAATCTTTATGGTGACCATTACATATATATCCCTCACTGCCTCAGTGTTATACATACATATACATGTATTTGTGTGTTGGTCATAATCAAGATTGAGTATGAAAGGGGAAAATTGCTATTCACACATGTTATAAGGCTGAAAAACACCAGTAAATGATCAAAATACCCCTCGGCAGTTAACTACCGCCGGTTCTCTATTCCTCGACAGTTAACTGATGCCGGTTTTGAAATCCTCGACAATTAATTGCTGATGCGTTGTTTCATCAGATGATAATAGCCAGCTACTCCTCCTACTCACAATTTCGTTATCAACCTTCATTCCTCTTCCATCTAAACCCCTAAAATCCAATATATTTTTTTTTCATGAAATCTTGCTCCAAAATCATTGAAGCATCAATCTTAGGAGGTATCAACACACTTTTGACGTAAAAAACAGGTATTGTTGTTTTTAATCCGTTTATTTTTGGCTATTTTGGGTATTTTGTTGTCAGCTTTCGTAAAACACTGACATGGGAGCATCGACACTTGTGTGACACTCCTGAAAAAGAAAATCAAGAATTTGAAGTTATTGGGGAAGATAAAGAAGATTCAATTTCACTTGATGCGATATGAGTGATTTTTTGTCGATGTTAATCCTTTTTTGGTAGAAATTACACCGACATATTTTTTTGGGTCAATATTGTAACACCAATTTTTTGTGTCCAATATATAACTACATTATGTAATTTATATAAATATATGAAAATATGACTTTTATGTAGTGGAACTAGTGCAATACTTTTTTATTCGTTATTAATGTTTACACATTTGCTATACTTTTTCATTCGTTATTACATTTCATTTAATAACATTCTAATGTATGATTTTTTTTCATAAAGCTTTTGTCACGTAAAACATGTATGAGGTTGCAAAAATTGAAGGTCGTGTTCGGTACTCTTCTTTCAAAAAGACAATTAAGCTTCTGATAACTTCGACTGACACTATTGATGATTTGAAGGCACAATTTAACACATATTTTGAGTATCTTGGTGAAAATCAATATACACGTTACATATTTGCTCATATGCCTTGCATGGACCTGGGAGCAGATAAAGATGAAGACATGTGGAAAATAGCGATCTATGTGCCTTGGCTTATTCGTGACGATAACGACGTATGATTTATGTTTAGGAATATGGTGGAAGATAATATATGTGTGTTCGTTCCATCTGCATGTGCATAGAATGTTGATAGATATTTTATATAATGATATGTAATGTGTTGTTCAATTTCAAACACTATTTAATGTTTTGATGAATTTCAAACATTTGTGTAATTTTAACGAAATGTCGGATTGATTTAATTATTGTCAATTGTAAAAGATTATGTATTGTTCTTGCTTATGAGTGATTATAAATGGTGTATGAGTTGTATTGCCTCTTGAAATGATGTGGTTGAATTACAGGTAAAAATAGTTCGAAAAATGGCTTGAATCCATTATGCAGAACCTGTTGTCTGCATAATTGAATGTATCAGCAGTTAACTGCCGATGGATCCGACGACAGTTAACTATTGAGGAATACGAAATTGGCGGCAGTTAACTGTCGAAGGATATTTTGGCCATTTTGATGTTTTTCAGCCTAACACTGTGTGTGAACAACAATTTTCATGAAAGGGGCCATTTGAAATAATGATGAAAATTGTTGTTCACACATATAAGAAGGTCGAAGCACACATATAAAAGATTGTAATACCCCTTGACAGTTAACTGCCGCCGGATCCCTTTTCCTCGGCATTTAACTGCCGATGCGTCCTGAAGCCATAAAATGGCAAAACCTGTTACATGTGTTTTTACACATTGTAAACAGATTGTTTCAATGCCAAATCATAAAGTTAATAAACAAAAATTACCAACATAATTGAAATTGAAAATATGATACGAAAACGACTAATTGTCATAGAAATATGTCATCGAAATACAAGAAATCAATGTTAAGATAATTTACAATAAAGCAACAAATCACACAAAAACTAAAAACAAAACAAGTCATAAACATAAACATAATGTCCTACTAGTCCTGTTGCTCCTGCTCGGCATGCCGGCCTCCTCGGCCTCCGGCCTCGCCTCCTGGTCATTATGGGTGCGATCTGCTCCCTAATATGGCTCATGACCTGAAACCATTGTTGAGGGCTCATGACCTCATCCTGATCCATCTGCGCATCAGTGTAGGCAACAACGCGACTAACCATGTCATAGGTATCAGGCGAGCTTCTCGCCTCGTACCGCTCCCATTGTCGTGCAATGATTTGCTCTTCATTTGCTGGCCTTAGAAGATCTCATGGAAGAGGTGGCAAAATCTGAGGGTGAGACACCCTAGTGTACCATAAAACATAGTCATCCCTTATCCGCCATGTCTCCTCTCTTGACGGATTGCCCCAATTGGGCTTCTTAAGTGTGTGAGTGCGGAAGTCAATGAAAGCCTGCACAATCCGAGGCGGTCACACCTCTACAACATCCGTCGGATGTCCAGGGACGGTCTGGACGTATCTGTATTGCCACAAAACTCTCTCAGACAAGTGATGGTACACCCTAACAACACCGCACATAATCCAACCTGAATACCAGCAAATCTCCTCAAAACCCTGGATCTCTCTGTGCTCTTCGTACGACCTCCAACATACGTCATCAAACTGCAAATGATCAAGCAACGAGCGATACGTCACCTCCTCTCCATGACCCTTCTGTAACGTCCACTTCGCTGCAACCGAAAAAGTTTTCAATATAGTTGGGATTTGGATCAACCTTGAAAAAGTCAGGAAAATGTGACAATCCCTGCACAAACCAAACAAATCACATTTGTAAGTTATTACGCACGAAAAGTATAACAAAAAAATAAAAGTTAAGGTTCAAATGTGACAATTTCTTACAGTGAGTAGTGTCACGCTTCACCTAAGAGCTATGTTTCCAGGCAAAGAGGCCTTAACTAAACAGTGGTATAGGTATGCCAATGTCATCCCTCCCAAAGAATAATTATGCATCCCCGCGTAGCCGTCCTCCATGGTCGTCAGATAGACCAACTCGATGCGTTTGTTGCTTTTATCACCAAACAACAAGCATACAACAAGATACAGGAGATAACACTTCACACAAGCAGTCCTAACCCTCTGCAGCTCCTTTGGATCCCCTGGATCCTCTAGATCCGCCAATCTGGTAGCGGTATCAAGGTAGCTCGAATAATACTCCCACAATGTCTTATAACTAATGTAACCACCATACTCTTCACACAATTTTTCATTGCCACTGCCTGCGTCACACCTAAGTGTCTCACCATCAAATCCACTCCATCAGCCCGAGACATCTTCTTCGGATGGCTCAACATCCGCCCTTCCATCGAAAGATGCATAAGACATGTGACATCATCCAAAGTAACAGTCATCTCCCCCAAGACCATGTGAATATCATCCTCCATCATCAGTGGCATCATGGTGTATCTCATCCTAAAAATTCAGGTATTCCACCTCCTGGGTCGGTTCAACCACCTGTGACTGTTTAAGCTGTGTAGCCTGAGAACTCCCTTCACCATCCGCCCTCCGACCACCTTTACCTCTTCCCCTCTTTGGGATGTGCCCGCTTTGCCTCTCCCGCCGGTGGCTTTGTGTCATCGCACGCCTACCACCAATCATCTTAGATGGATCAATCGGTGGCCCTTCGTCTTGATCAGACATATCTACACAAAAATTTAAAAAATGAACATCATTCAACTTATACATTAATAATCAAACACATTAAACCTAAACATAACATAAACTAAACATAAACATTCAACCACATTCAACCACTTTATCAAACATTCACATCGAACCTAAACATTATCATTCACATTCAAACATAAATAATCAAACACATTATCAAACACATTCAACCTAAACATAACATAAACTAAACATAAACATTCACAATATGTGAAAATCAAAACCACATTCAACCTAATTCAATATACACTTTATTAAACTACAATTAATATCATTTCCATAACCTAAACTTTTTCAATAATTAATATAATTCACATTAGGGCATTTTGTCAAACACTTTGTGTGCAAAGTATCAAACATATTCAAATTATCTTCATTTGACACCATTCAAAACCACATTATCAGTAAACATCATTTAAACAACATAGGCAACAACTACATTTATTGAGTAAACCCTCATTTGGGTCCCTGAAAGTGCACCTCGCTATCAGCCACATCCCTGGATCAATTAAACGAACCAAAAACTCCCCCAATGTCTGTTCCGTTAGTCAAATGCATCCAAAACGTTAACTTGGTGTTAACTGTGCTGATGTGTCCGTTATACTTATAGACGAGGGACCAAAATGACAACAATCATGCTTTTGCCTTCATCTTCTTCAATCTTCTTCAATGCCCTCAATTCCTTCATCTTCTCCAACACTACTCATGAACTCATGCTCACCAACACCTATGCCTAGAAATGATCATATTCAAAATCAAAATTCAAAATTTATTTACCCCTTTATCTTCTTCATCATCATCAATTCAAAATCCATAATCCAACAACCCAAAACCATAATAAAAATAAAAAATCTTAAATTTCCTCAAAATTCCATGGTTGTTCATGCTCAAAATAGAAACAACACTCTTGTTCTTCTTCTGTCGTGGTTATGACAAGTTGGGTGAAATTAGGGCACACAATTTCAATTTAATATATTTATAATTTCTGATTGAACGATTCCATCCATATTGAGAAGCAGCGGAGATGTGATCCAATCCAATAATTGAATTGAATTGAAGTAGGGTGATGTCGGATCGTACGAAGGTGGTGATTCGACACTTGCCTCCAACAATTACACAAGACTCTCTTTTGCCCTTAATTGACTCTTCCTTTGGTCGTTACAATTGGCTCTCTTTCCATCCTCCAAAAATCACCAAGCACGTACTTTTACTAATTATATTCTTCTTGTTGCTCAATTTAATTCAATTTTCTTACTTTCTTTCATTCAGCCACAAGCATTCATCATCATCATCATCATTCTCTAGAGCTTACATTAACTTCAATACCCCCGATGACGTTTTAGATTTTGCTCACTTCTTCATGCAACCTGTTGCATGTAGGGAGGTGTGTTATTACCCAAGTTTAGGCATTTGTTTCCTGCAAAAGAATAGAGAACAATTATTATGCTGATAATTGAGAGATAACAGACTCGATGGTTGATAGAGCAGAGATAATGATTATAAAGAACTTATTTTTGTCTTTTGGAATGTTTTGAGATGGAGGGTATGAAGGAAGATGAAGATATGAACTTGTTAATTTTTTCCAGAAGATGGAGGGATATTACATTCATTCACGTCCCTCTCCAATCACACTTAATGTTCAGTTAACGTTTTGGATGCATTTGACTAACAGAACAGACATTTTGGAGGAGTTTTTGGTTTGTTTAATTGATATAGGGATGTGGCTGATAGCGAGGTGCACTTTCAGGGACCCAAATAAGGGTTTACTCACATTCATTTATCAATTCATAAACTACACATGCAATTATCAAATTGTCAATTTCAAAATCAACCCTAACCACATGCAAACTACTATAATTTTTTTTTAAAATAAACTTAAACAAACTAACATTATGATTACAATGATTGATGCAACTTACTTGTGATAATGTGGGGTTGATTGAGATGATAATTCGTGAAAATGCCTTTGGTGAGAATTTGAGAGAAATTTGAAGAAAATTGCAACTGATATGTGTTCTGGTGTTTCTGTTCCTGTATAAACATGCATCGGCAGTTAATTTCCGATGAATTTGGCGGCAGTTAACTACCGAGGAAAACTTCGGCAGTTAATTACCACCGGTTCTATTTTCCTTAATAGTTAACTGCCGCGGGGGTATTGTCGTCTTTTACCGGTGTTTTTCAGCTCTATTAGATGTGTATACAACAATTTTCAATAATGATTGAAGCTTGAAGCAAGACATTAAGGGACCATCTTTTTGTTGCTGTGATCATAGCCAGATCGGTGTATCAGTTAGGTGAAGCTGATTATTTGTTGTAGCAGTTGTATTGACTATTGAGCAGTATCCAGGGGTGTGATTTGATGTAAAATTGGATTTGTGTGACACAAATGGATGATGTATTATTGTAACCTGAGGTTGGTGTGCACAGCTTGTGCCAGCAACTGTTTTAATTCAATAAAGTTTTGATTATAAAAGTAGTAGTGTCCATGAAAATTGAGTTATGTTATGGGAACAGGAAATATTTAGATTTCCTTTATTCAAGTTTAAATATTCTGTTAAAGTTTTAACCTTGCTTTAAAGATGAGTATATCCCAAAGGGATATGATTCAAATTTTTGACAATGTTGATATGTATAGATTTGGAGGTTTTAAGTGCATTATAAATTAATTGTTTCACCTATTGATTTAGTATCTATCAGTCTATTTGATGAGTATCTTTTCAGTTTTCAACAGTTTTGTGTTTTTTCTTTCATGTGCGAAGCTACTGCATTTTGACCAAGTTCATCAGTTTTTGATCCAATTTCGCATATTTGAAGGGACTCTTAGAATTTTGTTTGAAGCCTTAGCCACATAACATGTATTCTTTGCAAATTTAACCAGTTTATATCATTTGCATTTTTTTGACGGATAAGTGTTATATTATATCTAAGCTAGAAAAATGGTATTTTGTAATTTGTACCTTTAAAAAATATAAGGTCATAAATATAAGTGTTATATTATATCTAAGCTAGAATATAACACTTATCTATCAATGTTGTAGTGACCACTCTTTTCTACATGTAAATATGGTCAAATGGCGAATATGCTCACTATGTCACACCTAGATTATTTGTGAGTATATATATTATTCTTTCTCAATCTTTTTTTTTCTTCAGCAGAGGCTAAAATGAAATATATTACCACATCAAAATGTCCTTCTAAGTATAAGGCATGCCAAGGAAAAACACCAAAGTCGAAACAAATATTTACAAGGAAAAACCAAAAACAGTGACTAAAGAAAGCAAATAACTATTAGCCTATGTCCAAAATAGTGAAAGGACTAAGCCACCAGCCATGATAGTTGAAGGAGAGAGAAGGAAATTTCGCCTTCAGCCACATGAAAGTCAGCGACTTAATTTTATCAACCACCTGCATAATTGAACACTCTTTACCATTGAGGAGCCTGTTATTTCTTTCATTCTCAATCTTAAACAATGTCTTGATTTTGTATCTTGGAGTAGATTAATTCTTGTATAAAAATGAATAGGAGCTGCAACATTTAGGCTAAAATTCAGAGATGATAGACACACTGCAATTGTTTTTACACAAATAAGAGACGATAAAGGTTAACGGGGGGTGGGCCTGGAAGGTGTTTTCCAAAACATAGTACTGAATTATTTCTCTCATATTCAAAGTGTCATAATGAAGGTGTTTTCCAAAACATAGTACTGAATAAATTATTTCACTCATATTCAAAGTGTCATAATGGTCCTTGCCAATGTCCCTGAACTCAAGCCATATTTATACCATTAATATTGGCGATGATTGACAGCACACAGTGCTTCAAGTGCTGGACCATAAATGACACTTGTGTACTTAGGAAGGAAATGTGCAGCGTTATTGGTTCCACTAGAGCAGCACTCATGTTTTATGTCAACCTTTCGTACCACGTGTATCGCATTTTGGCGAACATGCCACAGTAAAATTTATACTATATATGAATCAATCATCTTACATAAACAATCAACATAATTACTATAAAAGCAAATAAATATTTTACGATTATTATTTTTCAATGTAATGTTTTTGTCGAGCTAGAAATTCACATTTTTAAGATGAATAAATAAGATAGTCGTAGTTCAAACTCCATTATTTACATATATTATACAATATTAGTATCACCTGAGTTTTTTTTTTACAAGACTATCAACTGAATTAAGTTCACGTGAATTTTTTCATGTAATTTTACTAAATATACAAAACATGTCTCTTAAAACATATTTGACTTGTTAATTTAGAATACATATCTGTTAATCCATGAAATGGACTTTGGTGATCTCAAATTCATTTTCTATTAATTGATCTGATTGGATGAACTAGAAGTTGAATTGAACTTCTATCATTCTATTAGTATCATTAATAGTTTTTTGCCTTCAATCATAAGAAGATTAAAAGTTTTACTTTGTCGAGAAGATATGAGTAGCAACTTGTTTATTCTAAAAATTCGAGAATGTATTTTCTTTTAAATAATCCACACAACAACGACTTAATTATATAGAGAACGACTTAATTATATAGAGAATAGATAGGGTTTTTTTTTTGTTGAGGGAATAGAGAATAGATAGCTTATTAGGGGTAATATTTTTTTTTTAATAGAATTTAAGTACACCTGAAATTGTGATTTTTTTAGTTTTCTAACATGTTTGTCTATCAGAGATAGTTATTTTCAAGACATTGTCCTATATTAAATGTGAGCATCCATCTCAACTAAAATTTTATGTCTTGATTCATCATGTTGTTGTAGGAGTTTAGTTTTTTCCGCAAAACCCTAACTCTTATTGTTTCGATTTCTTTTAATTAGGACCAATAAAATCTCCAAAAATGTCCATATGTAAAATTGCAGAGAGGTCTAGGAAATTGACCTAGAAGAAAACAACAGTTTTTATTCCACATGTTCTAGGTTCGATCGGCCATTAATTATCTAACGAAATAACGTAAATATTTACATTCATAAATACTCATGAGGCTAAATTATATTTATTGCCCCTTAATTTAATTTTAGACAACGATTTTGTCATTTATCTTTTTTTTTTAATGTCATTTTCCGTTCTTTTGATCAATTTGCATATCGATTTTCAAGATTCTAATATATGATTATATTTTAATATGAAATCTTAATGTTTAAATATATAGTTCTTCACTCATGTTTTTCTATAAATTTTAGATTTAGTACTTAAAAATCTATTTGTAAATTGGTCAAAAGAACAAAATTGATGCGAAATTAAAATAATAGAAAAAATCGTTACTTAAAATTAAATTAAGAGAAAACATGTGATTAAACCTACTCATTGAGTTTAGGGATAGGACCACAGCCGAGGACCACATACTACTTTTCAAGTCCAGCTCTACGATGGAAGAATATCTAAAAAGTTGTCCAAAACGCCAATAATGAGATAGACATCATTTTTAAAGATAGAAACCAACAATCCTTTTGGTCCTTGTGATTGAGATGATAATTTGATTTATCAATCAAACAGACGTGATATGCTAGCAATCTTTATCAGATAAAAATTGTCATATATATGATTATGAAAGTTATAAACAATTTCTATAGTTATTATGAATATCTTTAGGGTAAAGTTGTTTTAAGTGTCATATTTGCTTTCAATTGACTAGTTATGTTTAACATTTATAAATCTCATACATGGTAATCTCTCTCCAATTTTATTAATGAAGTCCCACATTAAAGTGTACATATGCATGTAAGAGTAATGAAAAATGTATCATACGATTGAAAACGATCTTTGGACCTAGTTTGAATTACACGGTCTTTAGTTGATTTTTTTTTTAATTTGATATTAAAGTTAAAAAAACAAATATAGTTTTTTTTCTTCCTGTCTTTTAATACATTCGAGCTAACGAAGTGAATCAAATTTATAAATTATAACTGATTGAGTTTTTCTCAAATCGACCCAATTACAAAGCTACTCTAGGGTTGACCCACCCAAAAAAAATAAAATCCACAGATGTACCCTACAATAAAAATTGTATATAGTGGCAGTTTTTGTGTAATAATTGCAAGTACTTATTATTCATGTTTCATAAATCCACACATGTACCCTACCGTTTACAACGTTAAATAATCTCCTATATATAATTGCCGGTTATCTAGGGTGCATGAATCACAATCTTGTATAATGTTTGATTCTCTATGTTAAATTGTGTGATTGTTGATAAGATATGCTGTTGCTGAATAGTATTTTATGTGTATTTAGTATGTTATACTCCACTATCGTTATATATTTTCAAATGGTTACCCATTTTGTATGTTTGTTTTTGAGTACTTGCACAATCCTTTGTTCGAGTAGAAGACAAGATGGCAACATTTGAGGAAGAGATCGAAGCTAAAGAGAAGGAGTGATCGATATGCCGTTGACACAATATATAGTTGTTTATTTTACGTCGTTAATAAGTTAGTTGGTGTATTACGTGACAGTTAAGTTTTGTAGAGTACGCCCTCACCCTTCCCCCTAGCTAATACATCAAACATATTGGCGCAATCTGAAGGTGAGAAAAACCACAAGAGGGGGGGGGGGGGGGGGGATTTGGTTTTTAAAAAAC
>Ga0228711_1010425_pt1 | contig 12222 bp, 10 predicted proteins | sample MedpolnodulmetaG_2_FD_177996 | JGI IMG/M metagenome (GOLD analysis project Ga0228711, IMG submission 177996) | Root nodule microbial communities from Medicago polymorpha collected in Santa Monica, California, United States - brown nodules | ecosystem: Host-associated > Plants > Roots > Nodule...
ATATATATATAAAAGGAAAAAAGAAAGTGCATGGCTGTTCAGCAAACCGGAAAAGAAAAAAAAAAAAGTGGCAGTTACTTAGATAACATGGGTTTAGTGGTCACTTGTTTTAAAAAATAATAAAATAAAAAAAGTTTAAAAATGGAAGAAAGTATAAAAAAACTAAAAGCTATAAGCTCAAAAGCTACTTGAATTAGCTTATTAAAAAACGCTATAAGCTAATGAAAAAGTTTTTTTTTATACCAAACACATCTCATTCCATCAAAACAAACTTATAAGCTAGTCCAACAAGCTATAAGCTAACTTATTTGTGTTACCAAACACAACCTAAGTTGATAACGGTGGTGGTTACCTTTGACATTTAGCATTAAGTTGATAATGGTATTGGGCACTGTTTTAAATATGTGAGATTTTATTTTCTTAAGAATTAAGAGATATTTATATCATATATTAAAAAATTGATGCAGCCAAGTGGTAAGTTGGAACAATAAAGCGTTGCTTGTCCCTGGTTCCACTACAATTTGCTAACGTTTAGTAATTTTTGATAAAATATTCAATGAGGATTCGGTCCGATTCGACCGCTGGGCCGCATCGGTCGGGTCACACAAGTTTTCTGATTACTTGCATATCCGTCTAATAAGCTGTCCAACCCGCTCACCCCCTCCGGTTCGTAGTTCAACCGAGGTTTTATGTACTTAACGTCAAGTGTATTAGAGTTCAAGCAAAAATCAAGGTTCGATCTAAAGCAAAAATCATGGCCCGAAAGTAGAATAAACCAATGGTCCAATGGTGGTTGGTTGAAGCTTCAGTAGGTAGCCACTACCTTCTTAGGGAACCGTACATGAGAATTCCGATTTTGCTTTTTTTGTTCTTTCATCTTGAGCCGTTTTTGAATAATCTCGAGAGTAACAAGTAGCCAGCCTGAAAATGAAGGCTGTTGAGACTTTGTGTTGGAAAAAACTTGTTGTAGCATAAATTTATTTGTGTTTTGATAATTTTTGAAAACATTTTACTTGTGTTGTGATACTCTTTTAAAGAATGTCGGGTTTGAGTTGGGATGCTGGGAGGAAACATCATGACCACCAAAAAAATCAAGACGCTCTCTCCAACTTACAAGATTTTGGTTTTTTAGCACAGAAGATAGATATAGTAGCTTATGTGTTTTCACAAACGTGGGATGGTGGTGGAAAAATGTACAACCAAACATACTATTAAACCTCGATACAAGATTGTAATACGTTATTGGATTATTATTATAAAATAAAAAATGTTTTTGTAATAATAGAGCAATTGGTGAAATTAAAGGAAATTTGTAAATTAGGATTTCGGAAAGAATTGAGAGAATTAGAGTGATGAGAAATCAGTTTTTTTAATGAATAACTATTAACTAAAAAATCTAGTAAGGGTGTCTTTGGTAAAATTAAGCTATAAGCTAACTTATAGTCGATAATTGAAAAGTTAGCTAGCTTAAATTAAAGTGTTTGATAAAATTAGATTTTGAAGTGATTGATAAATATAAAATGACATATAAAAGTACACATATGTTTAATATGTTATAAATTATATTTGTAAACATTTTTAAGCAATATGTTTATCTTAATAATTTGAATGTAATTCAAAGTATTTTTTTTTATCTCTAGACCAAAAAAAAAGTATTTTTTATCTTTAAAATGATAAATGTCATATATGATTTTAATTGAGACCATCCTTAATAAATTTCGTTTGACTTCTTTATCATATATATATTTTTTGTTTCTTTTAATGAAATTTTTTTCTTTTTATTTAAATTGGTAAATATGTTCAAAGAAAAAAAATAATGATAAATATCTTCATATGAATCTAATAGAAAGAAACTTGTATGAGTGGGTAGTGTTTTTTTTTTTTGTCAAAAAAAGGTGGGAAGTTTTTTATTCATGAGTGGGTAGTATTTTTTAGTAAAAAATAATATTAAAGGTTATAAATGGAAGAAAATGTGAAAAATTATAAGCTATAAGCTGAAAAACTAGTAAAAGTAGCATCTCAAAAGAGCTAATGAGAGAAGCTTGTTACTAAACACATTTTATTTTTTAAAACAAGCTTATAAGCTAGTCTAATAAGCTATAAGCTAGCTTATTGACTTTACCAAATATAGCCATAATTTTTTGTGGTGATATAACATGTAATTTATTAAATCAACTATTAATATCTACATTTTTTTAGAGGTAATATCTACATAGAATATCATATAAATTCCTACCTATCTAAGTTGAAAAAATTATCTAAAGTGTGTGTTTAGAAAGAAAATAACGAGCACATGTAGGCACACAAATTTATTTCCTAATAAAAAAAATCTTTATAAATATATAAAGTTGATTAAAATAAATAATTTAATAAAATAATTATCTAAAGTTGTATCTATTATTTATAAAATGAATGATTTATCTATTAAATTTGACAACAATTATAGCTAATTAAATATAACTTAGAATGAAATTTAACGAAGGAGAAAACCGAGAAAAAAAAAATAGTTAGAATTAATAACAAAACGTACGTGAATTTTCTTATTTGTTTTCATATGGTTCTTTGCTATTTATACACTTTTTGTGTTAATAACAAACTTTGAAAAAATTGTGAATTTATGAAAATCATGAGTAGTTTAGTTAGTAATCATACAAAAAGCACCTAAGTGTAAGCCTAGAAGGATAAACCTTATGTTCATTGCCTTAAATAATTTTTGCGTGGTTATTCACATAAACACTCATAACTACCTATGACTTCTCAAATCCACATTTTTCTCGAAAAAAAAGTGAATCTCATGTGAAAAATAATACGAAAAACATGCAATGAAATGCACCTGGGTTTTATCTTGAAAATAAATTTTTTTATTTAGTGACAAATGCTAGAAATTAGTTGTTAAAAGAACAAATAATATATAAATAAAAAGATCAAATAAATACAATAGTAATATTAGACTTAAAACAAGAACAGTATCAATAGCAGTAATTAGGGATGAAAAAAAATTATAGGCATGATATTTATGTTTATACGAGAAATGCTAACAATATATATTTTAACACACACTTTTTAACACACTCTCTTTGATTGGTTAATTAAATTCACTTAGGACTCACTAAATTTATATAGACCCCACATGATTTGGTGGGATCCATGTGAATTTTAACCAATCAAAAAGAGTGTATTGAAAAGTGTGTGTTATTAGCATTCTTCATGTTTACACATTCTCAACTAACTACACCGTTACTTGTAACACAAATAACCTCACTAACTACTTTATTCTATCTGAATCAAGTTAACCAACTCATTCAAATTATCTAACTAACTTTGAATTACTATATCTAATAGGTAACCCTCTTCTTTATATTTGTATGGAGTACCTTGATGCTTGGATTAACCAATGGCAAATTAATTCATCCAATCTTTATGTGATACCCCAACAAATCAAAGCAAATCAAAACAGTAATTCAATTATGATAAAGCTAAAGGAATCACGGGAGGCCACTAATTAATATCCAAAGTCCAACTAAAGATTTGGGGTATAGTCTCCTAAAAGTTGAAACACATGACGCATAAATAGGCTTTATTTATTGGGTTACCTACATCATCCACAAATTGCATATCGACTTATTAATTGATGAGAGTAAATGAGTGTGTTGATTCTGTATTTCTGTTGTTGAACAAAAATGGTTGGTTGGTGTTAAGGTTCGTGTACAATATCGGGGCCAATTGTGATGTTACGTTGCTAAAGTGGAATATTGAGCATCATTCATTAACTTATGTACTGTTTCGGACTTTCGAGGAAAGGAGGGCTTTGGAGACGAGAGAAATATCGAGAAAAATAAAAAGAAATCTTTCATATTTTTTGGACATGTATTTTTTTTAGATAATGATACATATAGATTGAATTTGAATAATTCATATAAACCCTACAAAATAGTCTAAAATGAGATCGTATTTTTCTTTTCTAATTTACAAACACTCTAAAATGTTTTTTAAAACGAGTTAAGTGTAAGCGAAGTATTATATCATTATTTATCACATTGAAATTTGAATTTTTAAATATCAATTATATTTCAAAATATAGACTAAGTCCTCCATAACCATCCTCGCCAAAATTCTATTGGTTTCTTTGCTATATTTAATTTTCGCTCCCGAAAGAATACTTCAATGTGTATGTTGTATATTGGTTTCAAATTGTGATTGCAGGAAAACCTGAAATCGTGTCACGATTTCAGGCACCGTAACACGATTGGATAGACAGTGAGTGTGGTCTTTGAGATGGAAAATCGTGACACGATTTGGGAAATCGTGACGCGATTCAACAACTTTCTCACCAAGTTTCACTTGAAAGGGACTGGTCACAACGGTTGTTCAGACAAAATCGTGGCGCGATTGGACAAAATCGTGACACGATTTTGGATTGCTGTGACTAGTATTTAAGTGGTTTCTGCAGATTTTTTGAAGAGAGCTGAAACTAGAGGCCTAGGGTTTACAAAGGGGGGAACTTGAGGGTTGAGTATCTTTGTAAGGAGGGTCTCTAGGGTTGGGATAAACATTGTAATCACCTTGGGTAGTGAGATTACATCATTGGAAGGATCTAAAGCTTCCTTTGTGTATTTTCTAGTAAGATTCATATGAGAGTGGTGAGGGAAACAAATGATAGAGATTAGGTAAAAGGTTGATTTCTTGTAACCTTTTGTAACATCTTCTCATAGTGGATTGGAGAGCTGCTCTCTCCCCCATAGTAGGTCATATTGGACAGAACTGGGTTACCATCTTGTGTGTGTTTGTTTATTTCCTTTAAGCTTGCTTATCTCTATGCTTGGTTAGTGTTTGTGTCATTGTTTTACCTCTTGTGTGTGTTGTTGCTTGAAGACACTTAGACCTAAAATTACCACTACCTTTTGCTCCACACATCTTTGTTTTTCATTGGTGTGATATCAAACAAGAATTTCACAACAGTGTATAATGGAAATGGAAAAGTGACTAAGGAACAAGACAATAGGTGCTACTTCTCCATTTCTATTTAGCTTCACGGTAAGCAGTGTCAATGCGGACAAATAATTATAGACTTAGTTACTTAGACACTATTAGTGTGCACCCATTTACGTGAACAAGCTGAACCACTACTTAAGATTCCACTTCCACATGAATGGAAGTGATGTACAACTTTTTTCTGATATTGCCATAGTAGAAGGAGTCTTAAATATATCGTGAGAAATAAAATAAGTTGACTATATTAACCAAGAACAAAAGTTTCCAAACACAATTTATTTAAAAAGCAAACTAACATGTTACCAATTAAGTATATCCATACTAATATAACATATCCTTATTAAACAAGATAAATGCTTAGTAACAAAACAAATGACTGCGTTTTTTGCAATTCAAATTATAATAAAATGAATTTAAGTACATGCAAGATTAATTACAAAATTAATTTCCACGCTAATTCGTCATTATCATGTACTCCCTCCAGAGTAGTAGGTGTGTATAACCTATTACTTATTTGTTACAAGTATGAATTCTATGAATCCAAGGAATATAGACACTTCCAGTAAAAAAAGAATTATAGACATCTGGATAGTTTAGTTTTCCTTAAACAAATCTAGGGTACGAAAATAGTCAAAATATATTTTATGGTGATGTGTAAATAAACACAAAGACAAATTGACAATCACTTTCAATGTTGCTGTGTAGTGTAGAATACAACACACATGTGATGATCCCCATTAAAAGCCACGTTGTGAGAGGTCAATGTCTATTGGGTCCCATGCATGATGTGCAGATTCCACTGTGGAGATTTTGATTGGCCATTTGGTAAGGTTGCCCTCAATTCTTCTTGGTTGCTTGCCCTCATGATATTGCCTTTTTTGTTTGACTAAAAACGGTATATATAGAGGAAAAAATTGTTACAAGATGACGCGTGTGGTTAATCTCATGCGTTCACGTGATTTCAATATGGTGAATCCCTTCTAAGGTGGGTTGACCCGGTTGGTACGAAATGCGGGGAATGGTGTAAAATGAATGTGTAAACCCTTTGTGTTACGAGGGGACAAGACATATGGGTGAAGCTTATGTTCCCTTTTGATAAATTCGAGGTAATTTATCTCTAATGATAAGGATGATTTGATTTAAGAACGAAAATATGAAGATCACATATTAAATGAAAGAGATAATTTTTTTTGTTGATGTTTTTGTGATGAATGATAACCAATTGTAAGAAAAAACTTATCAACAAGGCTTCCGTTATCTATTGATGAATTGAGAGTAATTTACCTCTAATGACGACTATGATTCAATTATAAAACGAAAGAGATGAAGATCATATCTTTGGATATGAAGAAGTTGAATGTTCTTGAGATGAAAATGATAACTTGTTGTAATAATAAAGATAAAGAAAATGAGTTTTTTCATTAATAGGAGTTAATTACCCCAATTAACCGAGAAGTAACGTAGGAAAAACCGACATATAACATATTGGGAGTGAACCTTTTAGGTTATTACACAGTAATCTTTAAAAAAAAGAGAGGTTATTACATGGTAAGAAAACAATGAACAACAAAGTTCTTCCCTGGTATTAACTATCCACAAGACATGGGATGATAAGACAACACTCTATCTACTTAATTAACTCTCAATTAAACTAACAAATATTTTTTCTTTGGAAAATTGGTTTTGCATTTCCCTTTTTTTCTTTAGGAAGTCTAAGCATTTCACTCTTAATGTTAAGGATGTGACTAATGAATATGGAAATTGGGATAACGAGTTCTTGTTTCAAAATCTTCCTGAAAACATTGCGACTAAAGTGATTGCACTACCCACGCCTATTGAGGCTGATGGTCCTGACATCATTGGGTGGAGAGGAACTAGTATGCATCAATTCATAGTTAATAGTGCTTACAATTTGCTTGTTCAGGACCAATCTACTGTGGATGGTGATTGAAAAATTCTTTGGGGATGGAGGGGACCTCATCGTATTCAAACTTTCATGTGGTTAGTTGCTCATGGTCGTATTCTTACAAACTACCATCGTAGTAGGTGGGGTACGGGTGTTTCGGCTACATGTCCATGTTGTGGAAATGTTGGCGAAATTGTTCTTCGTGTGCTTCGTGATTGCAGGCCGGCGTCTCAGGTATGGATTAGACTTATGCCTTCTGATTGGATAACTAATTTATTTTCCTTTGTTGATTGCAGGGATTGGGTTTTCAAAAACCTTAGCAAAAGATCGATTAGAGTTTCTGAGTTTTGGTGGCAGACAACTTTCATGACTATATGCTGGCATCTGTGGACTTGGAGAAACAAAGCTATTTTTCAAGAAGGATTTCAAAGACCAGATAACCCAACTTATGTCATCCAAAATTTCATTATGGGCCATTGAAGAAGTTGCTCAAGATCATTTGCAGAAAAATCCTCATCATAAGGAAATTATGTACATTGCCGAAAAAAGATCGTTGGATGGATGGGTGAAACTTAATTGTGATGGATCATGCAAAGGTAATGGTGAGCTTGCAGGTTGTGGCGGGCTCCTCTGATAATCTGATGGCACGTGGATCAAGGGCTTTAGCCGCAAAATTGGAGCTTGTGATGCTCTGCATGCTGAGATGCGGGGTCTTTATCTGGGGCTGGATATGGCTTGGAGAGAGGGTATATCTCACTTGATTGTTGAGAGTGACTCAAAGGTGCTTATTGATATGGTTACTAACAATTGTAAGATCAATGGAACCATTCCTTCTTTGGTTCAGCGTATTCAAGAGATCCTTCGGCGAGAATGACATACTCAAGTTATTCACACTTGGCGTGAAGGCAACAGATGTGCTGATTGGCTAGCCAATTTTAACTTATCTTTGAATTCTTGGAATGTGGTAGTTTTAGAGTCTCCTCCTAATGAGCTTCAAATCCTCATGTTTGATGATATTTCTGGAGCGTGCATGCCTAGAAATATGCGATTAGCTCCTTAGTTTTGTGCTTCCTTCTTTTGGGCCCTAGGCCCTCTTTTGTAACAAAAAAATAATATTAGAATCTCTACCAAACATCTCATACAATTATATATACCGGTGTAGATAGGATTACTCATGAAAATATTGAGAGACGAAAAATTCTGTCTCAACAACTTCACTTCAACCTTGGTTTTTTGTGTCTTTTAAAAAGATTATGTAAACGGAGTTCATTATAAAACTTTCAAAACGAGCTGGTGTAGTAATCTAACGTGAAAAAAAGTTTGTGACAGGTGAAATGTCATAAATTATTGTCTCCTTCGATCAAGTATTTCAGTAAGTCCAAAATTATCTTATCTACAATGTCATCTCTGATTCGAACTTGATCTCTGCATAGTGGCTAGAAGCTTACATCTCAAAAGAAAAATAAATGAATTGTTTGGGATTCGAACTCAATCCTTACATATTATAATATATTGTCTCTATCAATTCAGTTAAGAGTTAAACTCACAGGACCAATGCTATTTAATTTTCTTTTTGAATTAAATTAAATCAAAAGCAACATTCTCAACCAGAAAGCACTAATTCTTTTAAATGGTACATTAGATCCAAAAGTTTCATTAATTTACAACGCAACAAAATGGGGTACAAAAGCCGCCATTTCTATCCTACAAGAGCCACACCCATTTCGGGTATGAAATGAAATATTGTTTCCAACTTGCCATTGCTCTGACTTTATTACGCACACAACTTAGTACAGCACTCACTCACTTTGCACAAAAAGGGTAAATACTAAACACAATGAAATTAAAGATACATGCATATTTGTGCATATTACAAAGAAAGAAAGAAAAATGCATCATATCATATCTAATAAGACCAAGGCCAAAGAGCTTGATGATGATCTTCCTCTTGAAATCCATAACTTGATGAATTATGTGGCGGGTCGGAGTAATTCACATCTTCAAGTTTTGTAAAAATGTAAGGAGGCAATAAATTGTCTTCTTCATCTTGTGATAGGTCCGATTGATATTCATGTTCAAATACATACGAAGAATCACCTGTCTCTAACACTCCATCAGTGTAACGTGGGCTGTCACAATCCAATATGTCACTCCTTGCTGAACTAATGTCTTCAAGTTTGTTATTATTATTAGAAGCCTCAACAATTGACAATTTGGATCCTTCACCCTCAGAAACTGAATCAACCAAAGGCTTATTCATTGGTGGTTCCTGCAAGAATTCCTTTGTTTCACTTTCACCTTGTTTGAATTTTCCCTCTTGTTTCTCTCTTGCAAGTACCTTTTCAGTTAGGCTTGCCACCTGTATTGAAACATCACAAAACAAGAAAATCACATGTCATCAAAGTTGTCCAATAGTTTTATGTGAACCACAATTTCACGAATTTGATTAATTTACCTCAGATTGCAACCTATCTTTCTCCTTGAGAAGGTTGTCATAATCTGTCTTAAGAGACTCATAACTATCATTAAGAGAATCATAATCCTTCTCAAGCTGTTTGGTCTTCCATCTTGCACGACGGTTTTGAAACCAAATAGCAACTTGCCGTGGCTGCAAACCAAGGTCTTTAGCTAGCTTGGTTTTCCTCTCTGGTTCAAGCTTGTTGTCCTCCTCAAAGCTTTTCTCAAGAAACTGAACTTGATCCACTGAGAGACGCCGTTTCTTCTCGGATTGATGAAAGTACTCATCCATCTCATCTTCTCCGTTTTCGTCAAGATCAAATCCACCCAAGAAAGACCTGTTGCACCTTTTCCTTCCTTGAACATCTTCAAAACTCACCATAGATCTTGAACCTATTCAAAAACAAAACAAAAAAAGAAAATATCATCCACTATTTTATTAAAATTACATGAATAAAATAGTCAACTTTTCAAATAAAAGTCTGCGACCGCGATCTGAATTATATTATCAGTGGTTTTGATGTCAAATATCGTGATACCACCATTTATTTAAAATCTTGAAACTAGTCAAAATTTTAAAGAAAGATCCGCGATTGCAATTTGAATTGCAACATCAATGTTTTGATGTCTTTAGGACCGCATCGGCCTATATTAATTTTTACAATATCAAGGATCGCGAACAAGTTGAATTGAAAAAGATTAAGAGAGATATGCAAAGAGACAAAGAAAAAAGATAACTAACCAAAGAAAGAAGCAGAAGAAGAAAGGAAAAGAGAATCAAGAGGTTGTTGAGAAGAGTTTCCACGAGGAGTTTGTTGTTGATTCTGAAGCAAAATATTCATATTCATATTTGCAGGACCATTTGAAAAAACTCTCCCACCCGCCATAAATATATATTTATCACAAAGCTAAATTCAACCAAAGTTAAACTTTTTCTTATATCTTAACGTGCCATAATAGCTATATAGCTACAAACTAGCTAGGAATGAATGAGTTAAAGATCTAAGACTTATGGCGAAAGAAGCTGGTGATGATGATTTCAGTGATGTGGGATTGGGAGGTGTGGGAACAACGGCAGGGCATGCCCATTACTCCGATCAAAAGAAGCAAACAAGATGAGACTCAGTTCAAAGTTTGGGGGAGAGAAAGAGAATCAAACAAGAGATGGACAGAGACAGAGACACAGATACAGAGACAGAACTAGTGGCTATGTTTCTTTCTCTCTTGATTTTTTTCTATGAGAAAAATGGACTCTGTTGGGTTTTTATATTGGAAGAGTGTTTACTTACTTTGATGCCTTTTTGTTAATTATTACCATGTTATGTAATTTTTATGGTTTGCTTGGTTTCCTCACCAACCTTAATTAGATGATTATTTTTTTTCCCCGTATCTTGTAAAGGGTAGATGAGAGTGAGAACACGTGATCATGTAAGAAAGGTTTTTAAATATAAATTGAGTAGAGTTAGTTTAAGAGGGAGATGGAAAGAGATGATTTATATCCCATCCCTATTTTCATTTTTGAAATAGACTTTTATATTTAGACACCTCTAAATTTTATAGACTCATTTAACATCTTACTTTAATTTTATATATCTTTCTATCACATTATCAATGTATTATATTCTCCCCATTTTTAGTTTGTTGGAAACTTGATATATGGTCAAGAGATTGACTAATCTAAAGACCAATTGTATGGTTCAGTAGTAGTGGATCAATTGAAGTCAGAGCAAAACTATGTATATTGATTAACCTAACATTGATGCTCGCCAAACAATTTCCCCTTCTTTCTTTATTTAGTTCTCTTTCATGGTGTCTTGCGAGTATCTTAGTGTCCACCAAACATTTTCTATTAAAATTGTAGAGGTTGAAATTTTTTATCTATAATATTTATGAAATAGAGTAATAAATTAAACAAAATTAATGATTATAAATTGATTTAGTCAATTAGTTATTTTTATAATTTCGCATGAATACCCTCCACAAACTTAATTATTAACAAAATTAATAAATATCAATAAATTTAGTGCTTTTAAATTTATTTGTTTTTTTATGCAATATAAGACTATTTAAGTTAATATGTATGTTTTTTTATTTTTTTTAACAAACAAAAATGATATATATTAACAACGGTGATTTACACCGCACAAGGCGTGCAAGGGGGAAACACGAAAGAGTATGTATAATAAAGGTGGTAAATAGAGCACAACACGGCCAAAAGACCAAAACAGGTGAATAAATTACAATTACAAGTTGACGCCCATACAGAGGAGCGGTTGATTCCACCAGTCATGATAGCTATAAATAAATGTTGCCTGTTTCGATTTCAGCCACAAAAAAGATGTCAGTTTAACTTTTTCAATGAGAATGGAGGGAATTGATGCCTTATTGTTGAACACACGATCATTCCTTTCCTTCCAAATAACCCAAACAGAGGTAAACCAAATGATTTTAAAAAACATATGTGTGGATCTAGGCAAACCCGCCATATTAATGAATTGGATAAAATGTTGATGAAGGTCACCTGATGGAACCGACGAGATATTCTTTAAATCAAGAGATCAGTTTGTTATCTAACAAATTTGAATGGTTAAATTGAGCGACTCTTCCAATTTTAAGATTAAAATGTCTCTTTACTCTAACTTTATTTTATTATTCAAATCTTGAAAAATAATATATACACACACATATTTTGAAGGAATCTAGAAAAATAATATTAATAAGGATAATTTTTTTTTTTGGAAAGATGGATAAAATTTAATATTACCATTAAATTTTTTATTTTCATAATTTTAACAATTGACCTTATATTTAGAGATGGATTAGTAATTTCATATGGTGATAGTTGACTTCAAGTGTTTTGTTATGTA
>Ga0228711_1010426_pt1 | contig 12221 bp, 6 predicted proteins | sample MedpolnodulmetaG_2_FD_177996 | JGI IMG/M metagenome (GOLD analysis project Ga0228711, IMG submission 177996) | Root nodule microbial communities from Medicago polymorpha collected in Santa Monica, California, United States - brown nodules | ecosystem: Host-associated > Plants > Roots > Nodule...
AGTAGTCGTGGTGGTAGTGGTAGTGGTAGTGGTAGTGGTCGTGGTGGTAGTGGTAGTGGTAGTGGTAGTGGTAGTGGTGCTAGTCGTGGTGGTAGTGGTAGTGGTAGTAGTCGTGGTAGTGGTAGTGGTAGTGGTCGTGGTGGTAGTGGTAGTGGTAGTGGTAGTGGTAGTGGTAGTGGTGGTAGTCTTGGTGGTAGTGGTAGTGGTAGTGGTAGTAGTCGTGGTGGTAGTAGTAGTAGTAGTAGTAGTCGTAGTAGTAGTAGTAGTAGTAGTAGTCGTAGTGGTAGTGGTAGTAGCAGCAGCAGCAGCAAGAGTGGTAGTAGTGGTAGTCGTAGTAGTAGTGGTAGTCGGAGTAGGAGTGGTAGTAGTGGTAGTGGTAGCAGCAGCAGGAGTGGTAGTAGTGGTAGTAGTGGTAGCAGCAGCAGCAGCAGGAGTGGTAGTAGTGGTAGTAGTGGTAGCAGCAGCAGCAGCAGGAGTGGTAGTAGTGGTAGTAGTGGTAGTAGTGGTAGTAGTGGTAGTGGTAGTGGTAGTAGTAGTGGTAGTGGTAGTAGTGGTCGTCGTCGTAGTGGTGGTAGTGGTAGTGGTAGTCGTGGTAGTGGTGGTAGTGGTAGTGGTGGTAGTGGTCGTGGTGGTAGTGGTCGTGGTAGTGGTGGTCGTGGTCGTGGTAGTGGTAGTGGTAGTGGTAGTGGTAGTGGTAGTCGTAGTCGTAGCGGTGGTAGTGGTAGTTCACAAAATAGATGAAGCATTAAACATCAAAAGCTTGATTACATAAGCTTGATTACAAATTCTTAATTTACAGGCAAACATGTATTAAGCATAAAAAAAGGGTCCTAATAATCTAAGTTAATATTCCATGATTTAATTTCATGCATCTTCTCCTGGCTTTGGTGTTTTCTCTCCCACTTCATTATGCAATTTCGCGAGCCGAGTCACCAATTGCTTCATTGTCTCTTCAAACACATCTGGTGGTAAGGCTTTCAATCCTTGGAATATTGTTTCAGCTTCATTATGACCAGACTGCGTAACATTTCATAAATAAATAAATATTCTCTTAAACATGTTATCACAAGTAAATACTCTCTTAGTAGAGTTAAAAGACTTACCACATTCTTAGTCCCCACAAATTTAGCAGAGTTATCAACAACAACTTTTCTTTTCTTGGGTGTAGCTTGTTGTTTCCTTTTCACAACACCCTAGACTGACCATCATCAACTACTTTCTTACAAGGCCTCCCCTAATAATAGAATTCAACATGTTAAAGCATAATAAATAGAGAAAAATATAAAAATATAATAGAATGCAAAAAATTCATACTCTTTTCTTAGGTGCAACAACAGGGGTCTAGCTTAGCTGTGTAGATGCAACAACAGTTGGCTGGCTTGACTGGGTAGGCAGAGGTTGAACCTCATCAATGCTTACTACATCATCATCAACAGTAGGAAGAACTGCCTTACATGTGATAAGTGTCAAAAAAGGAGTTAAATAGACTATATATTTTAGGCACTTTGATTACTTGGTTTGCAAGTTATCCAGTGAAAAGCTCACAAATACTGAAGAATCATTCAATTATGCTTTTCACATCTAATGCTAACTCTTTGTAGGAAAATGCACGCCTGAACACTTTAGAAGCAAGAAAACATGAAGAAATGCGAAGGTCAACTCGCCACGGCGAGCTCAAAGGCGACTTCAAGGCGAGATGAGGCAGAAAGTTCAAGTTTCCACTCGCCTCCCATACGCCATGGCGAGCCCAGGGCAAACACAACTCGCCATGGCGAGTAACTCACTCACAAGGCGAGTTAAGGCGGCCTAAATCCTCAAAAGCTGACGTGGCAGAAACCCACTGGTGAAGGAACATCAACTCGCCATGGCGAGCAGACATACTCGCGAGGCGAGTTTGACCAGAACATAAATTATAAAAGCCATTCATCATTTCAGTTGGGGAAGAGGGACCATATTATTAGAGGCCACTTTAGGAGAGAAACAGGGGAAAGACCAGGGAGACTCTAAAGAGCAAGGAGCACAAGGATTGAAGGAAGACACAAGATCATTGAGACATCATGGATTGGTTCCATTCCATCTCTTCTTTTCTCCTTGTCAGGTTACCATGACAATGAGTAACTAAACTCTTTTTGTTGGGATTAAATGTATACAACTCTATTAGTATGTATTCCATTTGATTATGGTGTTGTGTGATTTTAATTATTTCAAGATATTGAAGTTATTCTTGCTTTTCATTACAATTTTATGGATTTGAATTGTTATTGACAAATACCTTTTAAATCTAGTTTTAGAATAATCTTCTATCAAAGCTGTTGTTCTAGACATGGAATTAGGTTTTGGTAATCACTTTGAGTATCTAAGCTTCATGCTTTTAGATCGTTTAATAGATGGAGAAATCGTCGATTAAACGATACGATCGACTATTGGATCGTTTGGTAGTTTGGGAAATCGACGATTAAACGATACAATAGAAATCACAACTTCATCTGGACATGAATGATGTTGTCGAGGGATATGTGATAATATCGATTGATAATTGGAATACGCAACCCTAATCTGAGAATATGTATAAGTGGGTTGATGAAGTTTAATCCCAGCATAATCATTTCCCTGTTAACTCTCACACCTTTTATAATTACGTAGTTTACAGTTCATGAAACAAAGCAATCATGAAACCCTAGCTTAGAACGATCTCGATTGTTGAACGGCTTAGAATATTGCACTAGTCCCTGTGGAGACGATAAACAAAAATACTTACTTTTGATACTACATCAACATGTTCTATTGTTATGTCCAACTTTCAAGCATCTCTTACACTTAGTTGTGGTATGTGCTCTTGACCACTTACCATTTTCCATCCTTTCTTCATCAGGTTCTCTTCTCCTTAACTTCTTGGGCCTCCCAGGGCCACGTTTGAATTGAGGGGGTAAAACTTCTGGGAAGTTTGTCTTAGGCCACTTATTCTGACCATTAATTGGTGAAATAATTTGGTCATAGCAGTCTTGGTAACAAACCTTGGTGTAACACCTATTCTCATATGTAATAGGATCATCACCCTTCATATTAATGGCTGCAACTGCATGCCTACAAGGGATTCCCACCAAGTCCCAGAAGTTACATGACAACTTCTTTATTCTAAGTCTACCACAAACTTATCAAGAAAAAGTGAATGTGTAACTTCAAATTTCAACCCCCTACCCAAGTAGCAAACTAGATTCCACTTTTTTCAATCTCCCAGTCAAATCTCTTCTTAGGTTTAGGCATTATAGTCCCTCTATATTTTTCAGATTTTTCATTAAGCTTTGCAAATCTACCCATTAAGTATGTCCTAATCCACTCAAACATAGTTATAATTGGCTTTTCCCTTTGCAATAAAATTGTTGCATTAAAACTCTCACTAAGGTTATTCATCAAGACATCACACTTTGTATGATATGAAAAGGCATGTTTGCACCAACCTTTCTTAGGGATATTCATCAGCCACTCATAAGCAGGTTCACTAATATTCTTGATCTGTTGCTTCTTCTCCTCCCATGCGTCCACATATGTAGCCTTAGCTGCAGCTGCAGCCATCATGAGGTCTCTTATAAGTGTCCCACCACCAAAATTCTTTTTAAAATTTGCATAGAGATGTTTAAGACAGAATCTATGTTCTAGACCACTAAGCATCTCATCAAAAGTCTGGATCAATCCCTACAATAACAAAAAACAGGCACACAAAAACAATTTAAATATTCTTAATATGTCTAGAACAACATCAAATGAAAGGAGCATAAAGTGTTAAAACGCAAACTAAAGCTACCTTTTGTTGATCATTTATGAATGTCCACCTACTGTCACCAATATCGTCAAGTAGGTTTGTTAAAAACCACCTCCATGTTTCTTTACTTTCAGTCTCAACCATTGCAAAAGCAATTGGCAGGTATTGATCATTAGGGTCTCTTCCGACTGCAATTAGTAGCTGTCCACCATATTTATTCTTCAAATGACAACCATCTACACCAATGAATGGCCTACAGGCAATTTTCAAAGCCCTCTTGCAACCATCGAGGCATTAGTAAAACCTTCCAAACCTAGGCTCCAACGTAGGGGCAGGCCTTTCAATGTGCAACTTACAATTATTTCCACGACATGCTCTTTTTAATTCCTCACTATAGGACCACAACAATGCATACTGCTTGTCACTATCACCATCCACAAGCTTTCTAGCTATTTGTCTAGCTTTAAAAGCTGTTGAAAATTTTATGCAAGTTGAATACTTGGTTCTAACTTCGGTAACAACATCATTAATCTGCATCCCTTTAGAGAATTTCATCCTATCAAATATAACCTTAGCTACCCACTCAGAATTAGCATTTTTGTTATCAAAGACTCTCCCACATGTGTGTTTTGGTACAAGTGTCTTAACCCTAAAAATGGGACTCCTAACAACCCTACTAACAAACACAGTGTAACCACAAGTGTCAAAAGACTTACAAACCACCCTAACCCTATCTACATCATTTTTCCTAAACTTTACCTGTTTTCCATTCAACAGATTGTGTTCAAGAATTGCATCTTTAAACTGTTTCAGTGAAGAGAATTCCATGCCCACAGTGAACTTAAAGGTTTTTAGTAAGATCTTCACTTCTAAACTTGGGATATCTTGGCTTAGGTTCAGCACATCCATCACCACCAGAATCACTTGCACTATCAAGATCCTCTGACACATAATCATCTTCAGCCTCATTAAGTTCATCAACACCATTACCATCATGTGGACCATTACTATCATCAGCACCATTAAGTTGTCTAACTTGAGAAGTTCCTTCACCAGCAAACTCAACCAGCTCTTCTTCAAATCCATCATCTAACCCAAAGTCCCTCTCTTCTTCACTGTCTTCAATGCTTACATCCAAATTTGAATGCTCACTTTCACAATAATCATCATCATAACCAGACTCATCAGTAGGAATAGCCACACCCTTGCCTTTGTCTTTTCTCACACTGTCACTGTCCAAACACACAAGATAACTTGCATTTGCATTAGCTTCATTTACATACTCCACATATATTTCAACTGGAGCATTGTGATCAGTAGCATACTTTGATATTATGGAAGCATCTTCATCATCACCAACCTTGAACAAACCAGAATCTAGTGATATAGTTGTAGGTTTCCACCACATTCTAAATTCTCCAGCAGTTGTGTCTAACTCTTTCACAGTTCCTTCAATCTAAAAAAACGACCACCTATCTTTGTCCAAACCATCCATTGCATGAGTAGCACCACCCACATACTTCATCCCATTGTCACTTACAAGAAAACCCTTAACATGAAATATAGCTGTAAAAGCCATACCTACCAAAACAAAGGGCAAAACGGTAAGTTCCCACATAGAATCTGATTTTAGGGCAAAAACAGAAACACAGTTGATTCTAAACATAAAGTTTTCAAACCCAACATTACTGCTCTACCCCACATGTATTCAATACAACAACAAAAAAGCACCAAAAAACCCCTTTTCCCATGTTCAAATCGAAAATAACAGTAAACAAAGCCAACTTGAAAGCAAAGGACAAAAATCAACTCAATAGTTTATTACCAACAGTAAACAACACTAACAAAACCATTTTGGACCACAAGAATCATCGAAAGAAACAAACAAACATTAAACAATAGAAACCCTAAAAGTTAACATACCTAAACCACAAAACACGAACGTGAAAATCACAGATGCAACTCGAAAATCAGCCAACACACTAAACACGAACGCGAAAATGAACAAGAAATCGATCAAGAACTCGGTTTCAACGAACTCGGATTCGAGCTGGGTTTTGGTAGCGCCGCTCAGTGTTCTTCGAAGGAGGACTTTCTGAAAATCTAGGGTTTCTATTTTTTGGCTTTGTCATTTGTAGGGTCTCTTCACTTTCTGTTTACATTATTTTAATTGTATTTTATTGTTAATTATTTGATTAAAATACAAATTAACACTAATCAATATTTTAATTGAAAGTCATTTAATGAGTGGGACCCATTGCCACATATACTTCCATGTGGATATGACATGTGTATCTGAGTGTTTGCCATATCATTAAAAAAACGGGGCCCACAAACTGCCATGTCAGCTTCTCGTTAATTATTTGACAGCAAAGATTGTTTTTATTAACGGAGACAAAATATAGAAATTTTAAAAACATTTATTGAAATGTAAGGACTATTAATTAAAACGAGGCAAAATGCAGCTAGGGACCAAAAACATATTTAACCGTTCAATTTATTATTACTAGCGTTGTAGTATATTCTCGAAGTATATAATTACTAGTATATATCTATATACATCTACCTTACATACTATCACAAATTAACCTTTTGTTTTGTAATCCGAGGTTTATAATTACCCCTGGGTTCAAAATTAGATTACAAAAGTATTCTATATTCTCTCATTTCAAGTCTCATAAATTGATTCAAGGTTATTACGATTCAATTCAAAGTGGTCAATTTTTATTTCTCAACTACGATTCAATTCAAAGTTTGTCAATTTTATTTTCTCAACTTTTCTTGAATATATTCATGTAGTTGTGATTTGATTCATTCTTCATCTAAAAAAAACCCATTTTTCAACCTATGATCTGAATCATTCTTTAATTTTTTGATTAAAGCTTTATAAATTACCAACATTCTAATTTTTTTTTGAGCTCATTTACTTTCACCTGGTAATCTAACCAAATATCAGTCTAATTTATTTACACGACTACTTTTAAGAGTCTAAAAACCACTCTTAAGAAATCTATCATAATTAGGTTATAGTTTCAATTTCGTTTCTAAATCTACTAAACAATTTTCATTCCAAGTTTCTTCTTAACTCTCTCCCCTATTTAACCAAGTCATTATCCATATGCAATAGGTTCAACCTCATAGTTCTTAGCCCGAAATACTAATTAAAGTTTAATATTCAATAGGATTTTTTTCTCTATAATCTACTTGATTAAAGGTTTCACGAAGACATTAGTCATAGCTTTCCTTTGCCTCAAAATATGACTATTACCTCAAACTAGAGGAAATTCTATTACTGAAAGAGTTGTAAACACAAATTAAGATAAGTACAATATATATTGTAACTCTTATTGTTTTTCTCTCAAGTGTTCCAATTCTTTTATACTTAAGGTTCATATTTTTCTTCAAGTCCTTTTTATAAGGATATTTTGAATATGTACATTGTTGAGAGAATCCTTTTCTTCAATGTCAATATTTGAGTGAAAGATCTGTAGTGAATGTTGAAACAAAGGATCACAAGGTCCAGATGGAGACATTATACCGATGACTGCCAAATCCAGGGGATCAATTTTTCATTCTAAATGTTGTCTTGTGTAGACCCCATGTGGTTGATTGTTGTTAATCTCATATAATCCCTCTGTCCCATATTACGTGACCTAGTTGACTTTTTCACGTATGTCAATGTACAATTTCAAACTTAAATATTTTTAATATATTAAAAAAAAAGATAAAAATTTGATATTTGAAATTATTCATCGAGACGAATCTAACAACATCCTATATACTATATTTTGTCTTTATATAGTAGTAGAAAAATAGGGTCAAAGCATGTACGATAAACATGACTTAATTCCAAATGGTTGACGTAAGTTGATCATATATGGTGGACTTTGCGTTGACCACAAATGGTTGACTTTGCTTTGAACCATTGGGTGAAAATGAGATAACTTTTCATGCACAAGGAAACAAACATCAAAGTATCAATCGTACTAAAATATGTTGTTATCATCAAATCTTAAGGCTATTGATCATCAACTCATTTTGGTTTAACAATCTCCTCATTTTCTATGGTGAGAGTATTTATATTTTGAAGAACAATTTTGTCAACAAAGGACTCAGAGGGTGAGCTTTGTAAGCTCCCCTTGGGCATAAGCTAGGTACAAATAATAAGACAGAAAAGAATAAAATAATCTTAGATATCAAAATTGATCACAAATATTGATTACTCTCGCTTTTGTCATCCAAGGGTTCCTAGGTTCTAAGTTCCTAAGAGTAGATAAGAAGGTATCCATTGTATTTTGAAAATTATAGTCTTGTTCATTCTGAACTTGAAATATTTGCCCATGTGCCATGAGTTGTTCTTGCATCCAAACTTGAGCTTGAGCCATGGTTTCATTCTGAATTCATAGAGCTTCAAGTGCGACATTGGTTGTCTTAGAGAACTGATTGAATTGGTTCGTAGACACAAACTCTAGAAATAATAATATCAGATAAATAAGAGCATCAACTAAATATTAAAGAGAATAAACAAGAGGAATAACAAGTAAACTTATCTTTCTTGAAATTGCGGTGATTTGAAGTCGGTAACGGTGAAGTAAATAAATAAGAAACCATGAACGGTGATGACAGCGATGAGCAGCAGAATAGTAAACCGTTAAATAACTTGAGGCGTGACGAAGTCACTGTCCTTAAGGATTTATCCGCCTCATAAGCGCATATCCTCCCAGGATACAACACAATAGGTTCTTCTCTAACATGAATCATATCAGAGGTGACACAACAGCTCGAATCTGTTAAACACTGGAATGATGTAACCCAGGAACTTAATGGTATTGGAAGGAAAGTAAGATATTTTTTTTTTTGGTTTGATAGTGTACAAAAATGGTTTTGTTTTTAACATTGAGGGAAAGCAAACTGAAAAAGTGTGGCCTATTTTCTTCTGTACGTTTTTATTTTGGGAAAACATGGTTGTTTTGTAAATCAAGAAGAAAGCCTTAATAATAGCCACTTCAAGAGATATGAATGGAAAAGCAGTTACAAAGTTTGGAATTAATAGTATGGTAGAAAACCAAGTCAAACAATAGTATTAATAACAATATGATAATAATTTTCTATTAAAATATTTTTCGATATTTCTCAATTAAAAATATGGGACACAAAATATATGAAACTTTTGAAATATAATCAAAATTTATAACAATCCCCCCCACATATTTCAAAAGTTTAAAATAGAATGTTAAAAAGAGTTTTTCTGGGTAAACATCGTAGATGTAATGCATCGGAACGGTGTAGCAAGCTATGGATCTCGTCTTAGACTAATGAGACTTAATACACAGTGAATTGGTTTAGCAAGCTATGGAACCCAAGACACTTGTTGTATGCAAGAGGTCTCACAATCACATTACACTCCCACAATTCTTGATGTTACGCAGTTGTGCGCTAATATGCCATGGGCGTGCCTGATATTCATGAGTGCTCTAGAGACCAATCACGGTCTCATGCAAGCGGCCCACTTGACACTCATATAGGTGATTCCATCTAGTGTATGCTACAATCAAACACCATCCATAAGGGCTTATGGTAATCATTAAAAGCCTTTAAAGTTTATCCCTCAATTTTATATTATTTAGCACATCTCATCCATTATCATACACTATAGGAAAGAAACAATATTATTTTAGTGCTAACGGAACTAACAAGTAACTTGTTTTTACCCATTGAACCTTCTTCACGGGATCTCCAATCACAAAGGTTGGGTTCCCATTAGTTGTCGTTTTCAAGTGGCAAAGTCTCATTTCTCTAAATTTCTTTCCAAGGGGTTTTATATACGGATCCGCTAAATTCACAAATATTGACTAAGACGTCTCTAAGTCAATTAACCTCATATTTCATCAAGTTTATAAAAATAAACTCGGGTTACACAATAAATTTATACACGTCTACTTAGCTTACTACCAAGCGACAACTTATTCATCAATGAGATAAATCTACTTATAGAGTTATTCTCATTGTTTTCATATCTAGTTAACATCATTGTGTTTATACAATGGCTCATTCACTCTAAACAATATTGTATATGTTGTCAATCCAACTTCCATGATATACTTCATCAAGTATACTCAGTTAAATACTAAGTGACAACATCTTCACAAAGGGGAAATGAAATTAACGTGTAGATTCACCTAACAAGTCTACCTGAACAATTTTCAAGTGACAACACCCCCACGTTATGTAAGATAAATGATTTTTTATCCAAATCTATTTAAATGATTTCCATATGACAATACCTCTACAATTAGGGACAATAAATCCACATAAATATTAATTTTAATCTAAACAGGTTTTACAAAGCATCATTGTATTATTCTAATAAAAGGGAAACCTGTACTCATATTAAAAATAAAGTCACCTCAATTTTCTTTAATCAAATATCATAACCACAAGGGTTACTAAAAATATTAACTTTAAAATTTCCAAATTTCTAAGAAGTTTCTCAATATTATAAAGAGCATAAAAGTATAAGAACTCAAACGTTTGAAGACTCTACAGGCCAAAGGTCATATATAATTCAACAATTCAACTAGCATAAGCATTATGAATTATTACATAGATCCACCCGATCAAAGTCATTTATTAAATAAACTTATCTTCTTGAAATTGCGGTGATTTGAAGTCGGTAAAGGTGAAGTAAATAAACAAGAAACCATGAACGGTGATGACAGCGATGAGCAGCAGAATAGTAAACCGTTAAATAACCTGAGGCATGACAAAGTCACTGTCCCTAAGAATTTATGACATGTCCGCAAGTGCACGGCTATGTCGTTTTAGTATAAAAAGGGATGTCGTAACCACGGAGACCAATTTAACAATTACCGAAGTTCATTGTTACTATGTTTATCTAAGGCGAAATCAAAATAGTTTTGTTTCGAGCGTAAAATAAATATTGACTTTAATTAAATATTTGATGAGTAGAGACCAAAACGATGGTTTCCGTCGACTTTTGTCAAAACTTTTGTAGAAAATATTGAATAAGAGACACCGTTTGCTTTCGCAATACGTTGTCGAAATTTTTAGGCGCGTAACTCCCTACTTTCGTAGTGTATAGTTACCCTTTTCTTAATTCAATAAATTCTTAATTAAAAAAAAAGAAGTGCTTTCGCTTTAAGCTTTTCAATTAAAAATCTGAATTTTCTAAGTCGGATATCGTTTTCTCTTTTGATACGTAAACGATACCTTTGTGTCTCTACTTTCATAGTAGACATTTTAAATTGCAAAACAGAATTTTTCAAAACAAATATTTAAATCCTCGTTACAATAAAAGGAGCGTGCAATTTACATGAGTTCCATCGGTATGACGGTCCTTTCGTTTTGGACTCAAGTTAGACTGCTCAGACATAGTAGATGACAACTTAAAAATAAGTAAAAGAGCAGCTACGACAGCAATCTGGAATCTTTAAGTGAGTATAAATCCCATCCTTTAAATCAACATGAAAGAAATAATCTGCAAAAATAAAAGAAAGTAGTACAGCGTACCAATTGATTGAATTGGTAGCAGCAGCACCTAACAGAAGCAACAACATGAACTTTAATTAAAGCAAATTAAACTAGCAATTCAAAGAGATTGGGATCGAAACAGAAGAGCCACATGCAACATGGTCTGATTTTAGGTATGGAATACGGGACAAAACAATAATACGGCAGCCACAAATGGATTTGGAATATATGTGTAGTAATAGCAGCCGGCAAAGAAACTCAATTAGAATAGCACATGGCTGTAGCAATATGAAATAAAGACATGAAATAGTAACGTAAAGCAACTTAAATAAATGGCAGAAACATATAATAATAATATGATTGCAAAGGGAATTAGAATGAGAAGCAATAACAAAATAATGGACAAGTAATTAAATTTTGATGAACAATGACAAGGCAAATTAAAGTAGAAAATGAATTTCGATGAGCAGCTATATGAATTAATATCGCTGTTTGCACGAGAAAGAGCTAATAGAAGACACACATTCCTTCTTGCATGTGCAGATTTTAAAACCTCCAGGCTATTAAGCCAGATGAACAAAGTGTCCACAATGGTCTTGATGTTCTTTTAAGCGCATACTCTACCTGCAACCTTATTCATCAAAAACCAATCATTTAGCCAGATGTGCAAAGAATCCCACTTAGCGTATCTCCCAAAATGATACAGAATGTGATCAATTTCGTGCTCCATAGTATAAACTTACTGATAAACTACTTTTGAAATTCTCCATGGTCATGATAGATTAAAGGGTGGAGGTAAATAGGATAAAAGGAAGGTTAAAGGGAGAGGGTTGGGTTACTAGAGTGTGAGAGGGGGTAGGTAAGAAGACAGTTCACAAATGTTAGGAACAAGAGTGTTAAGGTTATCACTTGCGTTAGGAAAAGATTCTGCTGGATTCCATATTTCAATCCATCTAATAAGAGGAGACTT
>Ga0228711_1010427_pt1 | contig 12219 bp, 12 predicted proteins | sample MedpolnodulmetaG_2_FD_177996 | JGI IMG/M metagenome (GOLD analysis project Ga0228711, IMG submission 177996) | Root nodule microbial communities from Medicago polymorpha collected in Santa Monica, California, United States - brown nodules | ecosystem: Host-associated > Plants > Roots > Nodule...
CCCCCCTTCAGCTTGTGTGGACCTTCACCATTCCCAGACTGGGCCTCTAAAGAAATGAGCCCATCAGCATCACTCCACCCTTTTTCTCTCTCCGCCTGGCCCCCACCTGCGTCCTTCTCTCTCTCCTCCTGGTCCCCACCATCCTCCAACCCCACTCCCTCTTGGCGCGTGTGAGCTTCACCCCAAGATAGCTCCTGCGCCTCCAAACAAGGCTCCTCTATGTCCCCTCCAAGCCTGCAACAAAGGTCAACCTCATCCTCTCTCTCCACACTAGCCTCACCCATTATAGCCACTTGTCCACCAATTATTGGTTCATTCAAAAAATCTTAATGGATAGAGTAGTCTAACCTAGGATTGCACCCTTCCCCATCAGAAAAAAGCCTCCCCTCATCAGCTGCCACGTCACCATCTATAGAAGCCTGTGAGATGACATCATCCAACTCCTTACCCCTCTCCTCCGATGAACACCTCCCTCCTCCACCACCCATAGGCTGAAACACGCCCCACAACCACCAACTCCACCACATCATTAATCAAAACCATCTTCTCTGTTGAGACCTTAATTCTTGAAAAATCCAACCTTTTTCTTGCAATAGTTTCCTCATCAAAGTCCACAAAATCTCCAAACAAATTGCCAATCTTTTTGAAAAGATGTTCATCCCATACATGAATAGGAATACCCCACACTTTTACCCAAACATGCCTCCTAAAAGGAAATTTTTGAGGAACCCATAAGGTAACTTTGGTAAACATTGCTTCCCACCAATCTTCATGTTTCCTCTTCACTAAATCCAAATCCATGTTTTCAGCAATCTTCAGCAGCACCCTCGTCACCCCTAATGTTGTGACTTTGAACATGTTCAAGCCTTCCATGAAGAACCTCTGTTGTACCTCCCTTGCTTCTAAATCCTGGTGCATCTCTCCCACATAGGCCCCTTCCGAAAAACTCAGCATCTCTTCTAAAGGTTGGACCTCCAAGCTCATCCCCTCCTTCCTCGGAACCGCCTTTGTCCCAGCTAACACATTTAGAAAAGTATTATCCGGAACTACCTCTAGATCGCCTCCCTTGACCACCTCCGAACACCTCCCTTTCACCTCCAAAGCTTGTTACTTCTCCCTCCCAAACCTGGCTCTATTAACCTTTAGTTTTGATTTCCATAGCCACAGTTCCTCCAACTTCAACCCGAGCTTCACTTCATCCTCAACCTCCTTGTATTTGACAAACCCAAACTTCCTCCCCCATTTGTCCCATTCTTTTGGCACAAAGACTTCCTCCACTTGACCAAACCTGGCGAACAGCCTCCATAGATCCGTGTTTTTTGCATGCTCCGGGAACCCGGTGAAGAAAAATGGGGTTGTTGTGTTATCTAAGTGTTGGAAAATCACTTTCTTCCCTTTGGCCACCGTCGGACCACCTTGTTTGTTACACTCTCTCTCATTTGTCCCTGTGGGTCCTTCCCCGCAAGAGCCTCTCTCTAGTTTCTCACTCATCCTTTTACAGATAAGTCGGACACTAAATACAAGTATTGCTCCCAATCATATTTCTAACATTGATAAAGTGTGTGATTTTATTTGAGGCACGTCGAACAGTGATTTGAGGTCCATTGGAAACTAAGTATGTTTTAAGAATCTAACTTCGTCCGTTAGATTCAACCTCATTAGTGCAAGAACTTTTTTAAACAAAATTTTCGTTTAATTAATAATATATGTTGAAAATAATATTTAATATATACATAGTACATTATTTATCAATTGTTAAACCTTCAAATAGAAAAAATAAAATTGAATTCTAACACAAATATAAATTATATTTTTACTTTAGCATATTTTGGTTTCATACAACCTGTATTAATATATTTCCAACAACTAACAACATATAAATAGAATTTGAAATAAAATAAAAAAAAGAATTTAAGATACATATAACTAATAAAATATCTACCTTTGAGGTCAAATTTGCAACATAAACTACAACTACACAACTCTCTATTTAACTACCAATTGAGTTAAGCACAAAAATGTTTAAAGAATTTGACTACTGAAAATATATTTAAAGTGAAAAATATTTTAGGGACTAATATGATGCCCAAAAAATTGGGGGCCTAAAGCCCTTGCTTTAGTGGCAACCCCCTTCGGGTCCGTTTGGTTCGAGAATTAGGAGGGGATGAGAGGGATGTGGAGGGATTTTAACAGAGGAGAGGGGAGATATTTTAATTAAAAATGTATTTGGTTCGCAAGGGGAGGGAGAGGAATTTTAAAATTATTTTATTGTTTTACCCTTAAACTTAATTAAACAAAGATAATAACATAACGAAACAATAACTATGCAATTGATAACTACACGATGTAAACGATGGAAAAATGGATTAGTAATAGGGTTGTTACAAGTAGTAATAAAAGTTGTTACAAGGAAAATTTGTTAATAATATGGAATAAAAGTTTTTTTATTTTGAAGAAGTTAAAATGAAATTTATTCAAAACACAAAGAATCTTAGCTAGCACAAGAAATGCTAAGCTAGGAGACTTAAATAGCAACATAGTCCTATGCGGAACACTCAAACAAACACCCATACATCAAATACAAACGTCTACAAACAAACCAAAAATACCCTCCACTAAGGGTCCCCGAAACCAATAAAAACTAAACACCAAAACCACAAAGTCATCTCCTAAAACCAAAGTCTAAACGCCCTCCAAAAGAACCATTAAACCTACCAAAAATCCGTGCAACCGCGCCTTGCTTCTCTTCTGCAATTGGCGAAACTAAGCACATGCAAAATCACCACGGGCATCACCACCAATATCCACGACCACCCCATCCTAAACGACACAACTATAACCACCACCAACCACCACACTAACTTACACCTCCACTACCTCCACCAACCTTCTCGCATCACAGCTACCACCACCACAACAACAAACAAGTACAACAAACACTATCTGCGACCATCGTGTGAGTCGTAATCATGTCCACCTAGCCACCACACAACCACCACAAAAAGCTAATGTGACAACCACGAAAACAGACGGAGAAAACGGCAAACCTCCAACAACCACCTTTCACCACCAATCAGCAACAAATCACCGCACCAACAACCCTGTGCACCACCATTACCGTTGTCACCGCCGACGACACTCTATCATCACCTGCAAACCACTACTGCATCACCACCACCACACAAAGACCTCCACCCAAACCACCACCACATCACCACCAAATTCGTGAACAACATCTCCACCACCAAAGCAAACCACCACAACATCACCACATCCACCTCCTTTCACCGCCAAAATCGTGATCTACACTACCACAACACACCAACATGAAACTACCAAATCCGAATTGAGTAGGTCCACAGAAAAACCCAAAATGAAACAACAAAAAAAACAAGAACTAAAAACGAACAAAAAAACACAACGGTTGAAGATGAAAACGCCGTCGCCGTCGCCGTTGCGAAGACAAGAAAAACCACCAGCAAAATGCACAAGATCATCGGAAACCAGCAACCTAAACACCGGCGCCAACAGATCTGACGAAAAGAGGTGGTGCGGAGGACATGAGTCGCTCGTCGCACCACCACATTGACCAGCTACATCTTGAAAAATGACAGATTGGCTTGGATTGGGGTGGAAGAAGGTAAAGCGGATGGGTTCAGATTTAAGAGAAGTGGCGGGGTTCTTTAGGGTTGGGGAGCGTACGAACCTCTGGTTGATTAAAATTTAAAACTGAAATAAGCTTTTGTCTATGGAATAAAAGTTGTTATAAGGATAATAAAACCTAATAATAATAAAAGTTGTTACAAGCTAATATAGGTTACAACCTAATAATAATAAAAGTTGTTACAAGCTAATATAGGTTATAACCTAATAATAATAAAAGTTGTTACAAGATAATATAGGTTATAACCTAATAATAATTAAAAGTTATTTCAGGGATAATATAACCTAATATTAATAATAAATGTTGTTATAAGGAGAATACTGAGATTTTAAATTAATCTAAAGATAATTTTGGCAGTGCAATAAAACTTGCTCCCCTCCCATTCTAAAAATTGAACCAAACACGTAAAATTAAAAAACATTCCCTCCCCTCCAAAACTCTCGAACCAAACATACCCTTAGACCAGGCATGTGCACATTTATAATCGAGCTCAAAATCCACTTGATCTGACTACAAATCATGAACCCACTTCACAACAGAGATAATAAGACCTAAAGGTTCACTTTGTCAACATCAAGTATAAGAGAAAATCACTTCATTTTAAAAGGATACAAAAGTCATAACGATACAAGAAGAGCTAAGATTGAAAAGATACAAAAAGTCTTGAAAAAAGTTTATAAACATAACAACACATCCAATCCATCAAAAGACAAATCAAATTCCAAGAGTAGTAACACCTAAACATCTAAACGGTTGGGTACTCCATTGATAAAAATCGTAGGAGAAACCCTTAGCTTTAGATTTAATCCAAGATCAAACGAAAAAACTTCATTAAATCAACGAAAATACTTAAATGAAGTCAGCTTAGCTAAAGTTTTGTTTTGATGTTGATAGGCATTCTTAAATGTTGTTTTTCTTTGTATAGTTTAGCTTAGACTTTGTTAAAGCACCTAGCAAAACTGTGTTTCATCATACTTTGCGATTCCTCTTTGTTCTACTTTGCTTGCGTCCCAAGTAACTTCATTTATGCTGTCAAAACTGGTTTTCTGTACATTTGAATCGAGTCACTTTTTCTTGAACCGTATCACCCAAAGTCTCTAACTTGGGATGAATCATTTCATGTTATTTTGAATCGTATCACATCTAAATCGATTCAAACTTGCTTGAATCGTATCATAAAATATTTTTGACGTGCTTTGAATCGATTCAAAATAGTTTGAATCATTTCAATCTTCATCTTGGGCTTTGCGAATCGATTCAAATCATGTGTGATACATATCAATCTTCATAGTATCTTCATTATCTTCAAATTTGTCTTTTAGCTATCTGAATTGATTCATACATTTAGTGAATCGACCCACCTTGTTGTTTTTGGGCGAAAATTTTCACTTGCTCTCCTTTTCTATATATTATCACTTCCTCATTACTCCCATTTATCGAATCAGGTTCTTCTATTCTCTCTAGAGTCTCTCAAACCTCATTGTACATACATTCTTCAAGATGAAACACTTTTTCTTAGAATCATTTTGTTCTTTGAGTCATAGATTGCTAGAGTTCTATAAGGAATGTAAGTTGGTTCATTCAAGGAAATTGATTGGGTAAATCAAGGTTCTAAAGTGAAGTGAATAATCTCTTTCCACCTCCAAAGTGAAGGTGAGAAAAACACAAGAAGGAGGGTTGAATTGTGTTAGCTTTTTCTTCTTTTTAAAACTAAGTCCAATGTTCAGAGTCTGATAGAGTTCAGAGTCTGGAACAGAGTTAAGAGTCTTGTGCAGCGGATAATCGAGAGAGAGAGAGAGAGAGAGAGAGAGAGAGAGGAGAGAGACAAACCAATTATACAGGTTCCTTCCACAATTCGGAAATAGTCTTGTCCCCCTTGTACTTTCAAGGAGAGTTCACTAAAATCAATATCTGATTACAATTGCTCAGGCACAAAAACAAGAGACTTCAAACTACTCAAGCACAAAAGCAAGAGGTTTCCTATGCTTAAGCACACACGCAAGAGACTTTCTAACCTCAAGCACAAAAGCAAGTGACTTCTAATCAAACAAAATTACACAGAAAATTGTTTGAGATTTGGACACTTGATATACAATCAGTGGTGTTCACAATACAAATAAGATACAGACTCTTTAAGACTCTAGAATTTCTAAGATATGAAAGTTGTTAAGAAATTCTAAGTGAACTTGATGTGAAAACAATTCAGCAGAGTTTTGACACTTGTAAGTTGTTCTTGAGTCTCTTACAATCTTCAAGTCTTCACTCCTTTATATAGAGGTGTGAAAGAGACATTGTTGATTGCCAACACATCAAAAGAGTCGTTGCGAAGCTTGATCATCATCAATGATCTGTTGATTGATATGGTTATTGTCCTAGGAAGAGACAGTTTCAAATTCATTCCTTGAATAGAGAATAACCAGCGTAGACACAACTGTTATCTTGTACTATTGCAGACATGAAGAGTGGAGTAGTGGTTGTACAATTGTACTATGTCCTTTTTCCTGCGCTCTTCAGTGGATAAGCATTTAATGCCTTCTAATTCCTCTGAAATAGTCGTTGCTCCAAGCTTATGTTCCTTCTGCAATGATGTGTCTTCAGAATAACAAACTTTAACTAACTGTTGATTCCAGTCTTCAGACTCTGATGAACTTCAGCTTTTGATGATCTTCAGACTCTCTGATGACGTCAGGTTCTGGCAGTCAGCTTCTGATGGTCTTCAGACTCTCTTAGTCTTCAGACTCTGTCTTGCAACATAAGCTTCCTTTGTAAATTCCATTGCTCTCTTTTGTTCTTTCAGAACCAATATTAGAATTTAAGGCTTATAAAATTTTAGTCTATGGTCCTCCACACTTGAACAAATATTAGCATATTCAATTGACATTTTAATACCTTGTTATCATCAAAACATAAAGGCGATAATGTTAAACATATTTTGTTCCAACACAAAGGTCTTGGGGGTTCTTTCTAAAGTTCTTGTGTTCAAGGGGATCTAATTGACGGACAGAGCATCAAAGAGTTTAAGTGAAGAACTTCAAGGGTTGTCCGGGAGATTGAAAATTCGAAGACATCAAGAAGCACCAATTTCAAAGGTTATTTAAAGATTGGGGGAGTGATTGCATATGAATTGAAGAACTAGGGTAGTTTCAAGGAATTCTTGTAATCTCATTGTAATCAAACATTCAATATTCTATTGGAAGTCCTTGGCGGAGAAGTTTTCCATCAAGAAGAGTGGAGGTAGCACGAAGCGAGGACGAAAGAGCGAACCACTATAAATCTCGGTGTCTTCTCTCTTCTCTATCCTCTTTAATTTTGATTAATTGTGTATTTGAAGCTTGCTAAATTGGTAGCGTAGAAATGAGATGTGATCTAGGTTTAAACTTTTAAACTTAATTTTGATTTGTCTCACATTACTATAAGATGACACTTAGTTTTAATTGATTGTCAATTTATCAAACACTTACACAACTGTGTTTATCAGTATAATTGATTAAACTGTTCTTAGATTTAGTTTGAGATTATACTTGTTTTGTAACTTATGTAAATTTCGTTAATATTAAATTGTGTCAAGATTACTTAAAATCTCACAATTTAAAGTTAATCTTAACTTTGAACATAGTCTTATTATTTTTTATTGTTGTTATTGAACCAAGAAATAAGGGTATTAATGTGATGAGAAAGAAGTCACTATTAGCATCTCAACTTCACAAGAGAGAGCAAGGCATTAAAGAAAAATGATTGCGCCGACAAGGACAATATAGGCATTACATGTAGATATAAAAACCGGTCTGTCGGTTAACGTGTCGCTTCACTTATGTTGTGTTCAACTCAACTAACGTCCCTTACCATACTTGCAAACAAACACACAAACCACCACCCATCAAAACCATATAGCATTAGACATAAGCTAAGGAACAAACAAACCACTATTAGTTTTTTAATAATAACTCACCACCATCTTCCTCAACCATTCTCTTCTTCTTTTTCTTAACATAACATTATATTGAAGTGCAAAATTTGATTAATAAGTAAAAAAGATTTAATGACGTGGAAAAGTAGAGGAGAATTTTCATCAAGAAGTGTAATATCTCAAAAATGGGCACTTTTTCTTTGTCTTGGTAGTTTCTGTGCTGGAATGCTCTTCACTAACAGGTTCATATCATTTTCTCTGTTTTTTGTTTTGTTCAAATTCTCAATTTGGTGTTTTAAGATCTTTATGAGACATTGTTTGGCTAATTAATTTGATTGATTAGTGATTTTTAAGTGTTTTAATTGATTGATTTGTTTATAATTGTACTATTTCGCTTATGTATTATGAAATAAGTGGATTTAGATCTGGGATTATGAATTCAATTGACATGAATTGATTCTGAATAATGCCAATTTTTTGTTTATGTTGACTCTTTTGATAAGTCAACTCTAGTGTTTGTTTTGGTTTATGATGAGAATTTTGATTTCTGATTTAGTTCTCATTATTGATCTTTTTGTATGAATCTATAATCAGCAAGTTTAATTGCTGTTTTTGAAGTAAGAGAGGGAAAAATAATTGCTGTTTATGTTAATTGGCACTCACATGATCATAATCATTGCTTTATGATTTATCCTTTGGTAATTATCACTTATGCACTAATTAGATTCATTTTAGCTGTTAAAACTTTACAAGCTTTTCTTTTTAAAAAAGGGAAAAGGGGATATTATTATTATTAATTTAAGTGATACTAATGTCCATTTTATAATTTTCTCCGAGAGAATTAGAACTCCGTCCCTTAAAGTTACAAAGTCAAACTCTTACTTCTGAGTCATGGACAAAACCTTAGAAATTAATTCCAGTTATTTGCAGATCTGCCTTCTTATTTATTGGGGAGGGTGGAGTGTTTTTGTAAGAGTTTAATTTTGATGCATTGTGAGAGTAAAAAAGTTTTAAACTGTCAACAAATTACAATCATATGTATCATTTAGAAGTAGTTATAATTCTTGGTTATGATTAAAGTCAAACTTTTTTAATGATATGACGATTATGATTGATTGACAGTGTAAAAAATCTTCACACCGGCGGTGTATATATGACTTAAATTGTTTTTTAAATGTGCTTATATCTTGTCATTGTATTAGATTAACTGTTGAAGATATTGTTTTGGCAACCAATTCGATAGTTGTGGTACTTTTCTGATGAGAAATGTTAATATCATAACAGGATATGGAGTATTCCTGAACAAAATGGACTTGCAAGACCGACAGCTTCAGAAACTGGTAAATTGAATGTAGTTTCCGAGGGTTGTAATTCGAAAATTGTAAGCGTCGGTTTCATTTTCCTTGCTTGATAAAAAAGTATATTTTTAAGTCTATAATCTGATTTTTCTATGTTCTTTTCTTGTGTCTGTTGGCCTCCAATTTAGTTGCAAGATTTGGAAATGAGGCGCGAAACTAGAGATATGTATGGTGAAGATTTCAAGGGTCATAATTCCAAACAGTAAGTTATATGCAGTGCTGTGCCATGATGCAATTGCAAGTCTAATTATTTGGTATGCCAAACTAATGCGAATGTATTGCATTGAATGTAGAGCTTTGGATAAAACTATTTCAAATTTAGAGATGGACTTGGCTGCTGCAAGGGCTGCTCAAGAGTCGGTACGAAATGGTGCTCCTGTTTCAGATGATATAAGGACGACTGAGTCAACGGGCAAGAGAAAGTACCTTATGGTCGTTGGTATTAATACTGCATTTAGCAGTAGGAAAAGAAGGGACTCAGTTCGAGCTACCTGGTTGCCACAAGGTTCATAATCTTCTATGGTTTTTATGCTGATCTTTCTATTTTACTAGTTATGGTTTGTAATGATTTGTTCTTTTGATAACATGGATAATAGGTGACAAAAGAAAGAAGCTAGAGGAAGAGAAAGGCATTGTCATGCGCTTTGTGATTGGACACAGGTAGCTATCTAATCTCTCTCAACGATTTTGTTGCATAATTGGTTTCTACATCCTGCTTTTGAGGCTCAACAACAATTCAAAATGCTTTAATAAAGGATTACACTAATTACTTTTCCATGTCATAAAGCTGTATTTTAGTCTTCCGGATTATTTTTTGCTAGTTGCATTTTAATTGATAAGAGTTATTGTGTAAATGTCCATCTATTTATCAGTCATAAGTCATAACTCAACTATATTGGAAAAACGTAGAATTTTTTTTTTGACGAATGGAAAAAGAAAAAGAAAAAAAGCGTAAAATTGATATGGTTTTCTATTTTTTAACTAGTGCTACATCAGGAGGTATCCTAGATAGAGCTATTGAAGCAGAGGACAGAAAGCATGGTGATTTCTTGAGGCTGGTAATTTGACATATTATCATTTTTGTTTCGTTGTTATCAACCTCCCCCATTTTCCTTTTCTCATCTTTTACTTGACATCTTTTGTAATACATTGACACTGTCATTGCTTTTAAAGGAAAAATCGAAAAAAATACCACCAGTTTTAAAAAATGTATACTTTGTTTATGCAGAATCATGTTGAAGGATACCTTGAATTGTCAGCAAAGACAAAGACATACTTTGCCACTGCTGTGAGCTTATGGGATGCTGATTTTTATGTCAAAGTTGATGACGATGTTCATGTAAATATAGGTATTGTAGTTTTAAAACTCTGATCATTGCTAACTGTATATACATAAGCATGACAAGTTGGGATTTAGTGATTATCTAAAGCTTTTGAATGTTTAGAATGATATTTTCCTAACAATATAATAGTATAAATATTCCGTTAAAAGATATGTACCTTTTGTCTTAAAATCCTACTCAATCTTTTTCAGCAACATTGGGAGAAACTCTAGTTAGACACCGATCAAAACAACGGATATACATTGGGTGCATGAAATCTGGACCGGTCCTGTCTCAAAAGTGAGAAATACTTTCTATTGTGAATTGGGGAGTTAAGATTTTTTCACTATTAGCTTCTTACCTTCTTACTTTGTTGGACAGAGGGGTAAGGTACCATGAACCCGAGCATTGGAAGTTTGGCGAGTCTGGAAACAAGTACTTCCGCCATGCCACAGGGCAATTGTATGCTATTTCCAATGATTTGGCAACATACATATCTATAAACCAGTAGGTCCTACTACATCAAAGAATAAATTATTAAACAAAACCAAATCAATGGACTAAAAGGTTCTAATCTTATGATCTTGCTTGTATTTGTTCATATCAGGAATGTTCTTCATAAGTATGCCAATGAGGATGTGTCAATAGGAGCTTGGTTTATTGGACTTGACGTGGAGCATATTGATGATCGAAGACTTTGCTGTGGCACTCCTCCAGGTGAATATATAAATTATATTGACCATTTCAAACGATGATTTAGGGTCTATTTGGATTAACTTATTTGAACTTATCTATTGATATAAACATTTGTGAAAATTTTTGTTGGAAAAAGTTTGACATATCCATAAGTTTTCAACTTACTTCCATTAGCTCTCCAGCAAAACTTATGAAAACAACTTATAGTTTATATGAAAACAATTTGACTTTCTCTTGGCTTTTGTTATAGAAATAGCTTAGACATAAGCACTTAATTAACATCTTATAGGCCATCATTATCAGTTCAGGTTTGTATAATGATTATTAGTTAACACTTTCAAATTATTGGGTTGGTTTTGTTTTCAGATTGCGAATGGAAGGCGCAAGCAGGCAACATTTGTGTTGCTTCATTTGATTGGAGCTGCAGTGGAATTTGTAGGTCTGCTGATAGGATTAAAGAAGTACATAGAAGGTGTGGAGAAGGTGAAAATGCTTTGTGGAGTGCTTCTTTCTAAGACGAAAAACCTTTGATGAGTTCTTCCTAACTCAGGAAGATTATTACCACTCCAGAAAGAAACCAAGCCGGCAAGATTTTTCTTTTTTCCTTTTCTATATATTTTTGTCCAGTATATATAGAGAGAGAAATATCATTTTATACACGAGAAAAAGCTGGAGTGAGAGTGTGAAAGAGAGAATGCTTGCTCCATGGACCTTCTACATTTTAAGAAGAGATTGTTCATGGTTTGCAGCTAGATAAGGACACACAAGATAGTACATTACATCTATTCTTTGTTGCTTGAAAGGGCCATTCTGTTTGTTAATAGTTCCAATGGCTAGCTATCAAGCTCCTAATAAATTGATATAATTTGGTGGCTGTTGCTGCCTTTCCTTTTGCCAATAATTGATTATTTATGTTTTGGTTTGAAAAGTTGAAATGACTCTTCATGATCTCTTATATCTTCTTAGTGGACATTTCTGTTGCCTAAGCAATCCCACTGGGAAGAACCAGCATTTTTTTATCGAAGACTTATTCGGTGTTTGACACCGATACATGCGATTATATTCAATTATGTCATTCTATCAAAGTATTGCTGGTGTTGACATTGTCGTGATCGGTGTTTGCACGTCATACATTAATATCCAATTCAATGAGCTCTAAATACAATGACATAACAATATAATAAAAAAGAAAGTGTTCTTTTGCCAAACACCAATTAAGCTTAAGCAACATGATCCTCTTTTTTTTTTTTTATAAACAAATAAAAAAAAATT
>Ga0228711_1010429_pt1 | contig 12217 bp, 5 predicted proteins | sample MedpolnodulmetaG_2_FD_177996 | JGI IMG/M metagenome (GOLD analysis project Ga0228711, IMG submission 177996) | Root nodule microbial communities from Medicago polymorpha collected in Santa Monica, California, United States - brown nodules | ecosystem: Host-associated > Plants > Roots > Nodule...
GCAGATGAAACATCACTAATACATAAAAAGCACATGGTGAATACTTGTCATTGATAATATAAAAAATGCATAATAAATATTTGTCACTGATAATATAAATACGGAATAAATAAATATTTTTTTACAATATTATACCTTTATTTATTGAATTACATTTCAGTTAACTACTCCGTTAATAAAAGTTTTTTTAAAAAAAAACTACAATTAATAAAAGTGTTTTAATAAATTATACTTATTATTAAAATCAACTCAACTAATTATTTTTTTAAAAACCACACTCAAATTAAAACCACTATTAAAATGAGATAGTGGGTAGTTTTTTAAGATATGTAAAAGTGAAAAGGGAAAGTGTAGAGGTATTATGTCTAGTAGCTAGTATGATTTTGAAAAACAGGAGGTGTATTAGTAATGTCGTTCTATTGTATTATATTTTGTTTGGACAATTGAAGAAATCAAAACATAGTATAAAACCTGCTGAACTGCCACGCGCAGGTTAGAATCCAATTGCACCATCATGGGAAAGTTTTCCACTTTCCCATGTGAAACGGCACCATCAATCAATATGACAAACAACTACTGCGCTCATTCAAAATAAATGGATCACCGTTCGTTCACTTCAGGTCTAGAAACCGATTTTGGAAGGATATCAAAATAACTAGTTTAGCCACATTGATAAAAACAAGTCCGTTCCAAATCAACACTACAGATTAATCTTAGAATCTACAAAAAAAACTTTATTCCATGCATCGATGCAGGTCATAGTAGACGTAGTTAGTCTAATAATAAAAATATTTTGAAAATTTTAAGTTCTAATGTGTACATCCGGATATTACAGGTATATGGAAGGGGCGCCAAAGCAAACTGGCCGTGTGTACAATATACTGATGAAACTATCAGTATACTGATCACAATTACAAAAGAAGAAAAAAAAAGTATACTGATCACACATAATTCATAAAATACTGTATGCAGCTTCACAATTCTAATACTGTACAATGTAGGCCTTAACAATCCTTCATCTCCTACAAGAGTGGGCAAAAGAAAGATATTGTATCTATTAGAAACAAAATGATACTAGTAACTTTCCTTTCACAAATCGAGAAACATCAACAGAACATATTTATTTGTTGTAATTTAAAATTAAAAAAAAAAAAAGAAGCAATACATTATTTATTATTGCTGAAATTTATGCGAGTTCCACTTAAATAAGATGGTGCTCCTATCCAATAGGAGGCTCTATGTTATGGGAGAGAGTGATGCAAACAGAATTCTTTTTTCTTTTGTTTGTCTGATCCAGTTATTGTCAGGAGTAGGTCTCATGTCTTGATGGCCGTACATAAAATACAATCAATAATAAACAGTATAGTAGTGAGTGTGTGGATAACGTTTTTATTTTCAGCTACGGTATGCAGTCAACTTGATATTTTACCTGTTTAATTCAAACAAGCTGCACTACAGCAATAACCCTTAGGGCCCCATTTTGTAGAAGATCAGCAAGCTCATCAAATAGCAGAGCAGTTCGCCAACCCCATCCTTTAGGAGCTTTAGGTAGAAGAGTGCCCGTTTGTTTAAAGCTTCCGAACACCAACATTTCCCTCTTGGATGGGCAAGTCAACTGAACGTGTAAAGGCAGAACAAACCCAAAATCAATAATGAAAATGATAGAATATCATGCAACATCCAAATTATTGAAGCAGTAATTCATTATAGTTGTTACCTGATAGCGTGCAGTCACCTTTTCACGCGAGTCAACGTACATATGTACCTGATAACAAATTTCAAAGATATACCATGATGTAAGGTCTAACATCTAATTCAAGATTTACAATGAAAGTTATTAGCAATCAGCTTGCAAGTATATGTCAGGCCATGTAATAAATTTATAAAAGGGATAAAAAAAAGGTCGCTTGCGTGGTAGTAAGGCCGTTACTATTTTACTAGTACTAAAATAAACTTTTCAAACTTCAAAGCATAAATATAATACCCAACTTAGGCCCAAATAATTGAAATATATGAAAAGCAGTCCTGCTAACCTTCCTGTGCACATCAGTTATCTCTGCCTTCCGACGGTGAAGAAACAATCCTGCATTATCATTCAAACTATTTACTATTATTACTACTGCTGATATTTGTTCACATCCCGAAGATGATAATTTTGATGTAATAAAACATTACCAAGGGTGCGCCGTCCCTGGGGGTCTTCATCATTAAAAGCCTGAATACTGACCTGAAGATTCAAACAAATAAAATATTTTCAAACCAAGACACTCAAGATCGTCTTAGATGAATATAATGAGTAACTGATGTACATGTTACCTTCCACAAAGAACCAGCATAGAAAACTTCTGGAGAATGCTTGACCTGGCCATCACCAAGCCTGTGCACTTCCTCAAAACTTACACTGCAAAATCAACAGAAATTTTCAGAACATTTAAATAAATTAATGAAGCTTAGTACTCACAAATTTAGGAACCTTATAAAGAAGGGTCTTGCTAACAAGTTCGTTAAGGGAACATGTTACAGAACCAAATAAAGGGATATAGTCTTGAAAAGAACAATTTATTAACTGAATACACCACTTCCAAGACAATATTTCTATTTTTTGATTCCTTGACATGTGCCCTTAGGACACGTGTTAGTATTTGCCTATAAAGAAACATAACCAGAAATAGTAAAAGCAAGGAAAAAAAAATATATAAGTTAAACAATTGAGACAGAAATACAAGAAATGATAACAGAAATTGCAAGATGAAGCCCGCTTGAATTAAGGCAGGTGTTCCATGCATGCAGGAAATAGCAATGGTCATAAAATATTTTACACAGAAAATACAGTTTAAAAGGAATATCTATGTAAAATAGTCAAGAGTCATGGCCATCTTCCAAGAGAGTGTGTAAGTTCTCATCCAAGCAGATAATTGAACTTCCAGAAGAGGGGAGATGATTCAAACAGATAAAAAAGAAACACAGTAGGGAGGAGAGACAAGTAGAGAAAAATGGTTCACAACAAACATTGGGGACATGACTTTTTATGCATACGAGGTTTAAGTCATGCTAAATAGCATCTACAAGACAACGACAATGAGTAATAAAGATAGTAATATTGTGAATGCTTACATTGTAACTAAGGAGGATTACCAAATCTAATGGACCCACCACAAGCTTCTAGTGTGGTGGATGAGTGAGCTGGGTTATAAAAACCAGCTCACAAGATAACTAGCAATATTTATATACCATATTACTTTAACAATTATTAATAGTTGCAAAGTGGCTGACTTACCCAAAGCGAAAAGGGGGGAAATGGCTTAAAGGTGTTTTCAAATCCAATGATATAGAAGAACTGTTGTCATTCTCCCATTCTATACCAATAGTATGTTCTGGTGTCTCTAACAATTGTACGGGAATACCACCAGTACTTGCACCCCCAGCAGTACTTTGCAATCCCATTTCTTGTTCCCTTTGTGTTAGCTCTGTATGTACATTTGTTCCATAATTCCCTCCCTGGCTAAGCCCGACCAAAGCTGTCAATCCATCTCCAGACAGGTCTCCATTGTGATCAGCACGTGCTTCTGAATCATCATTGGCTGCAGACTGAGGGTAGTTTCTGTTGCCAACGCCAAATGGCACACGAGAAAAGACAAATCGTGTAGGAGGTGAAGCCGCTGCAGGAACAAATGTAGTTCCACGGCCAATACCTGCAAGCCCATCAATAGCACCTCTAACATGTACTCGTACAGGTCGAAAAGAGCCATTTCTTTCACCTGTAGAAGATTCAGCAACATATATATTTCCTCCACCCCCAGGCATATTGTTATGATTATGTTCTTGTATGTAAGATCCGGTGGTAGATCCATGTAAAAATGCAAACTGCTTATGGCAAGTACAAGACATAGTCATAAGGGAACAAACTCTGCATGTATCAGCAGCAATCTCTTGTACCCTCTGACTAAGAAGCATCTGAAAAAGCAAACAAAATAAAACACCAAACCAATAATGTCAAAAAGAATTCACAACCAATAATTTTAGTCCAATGAATAGTAATTTCTATACCAAGTACTGTGACCTATATGCCACATGATTGATTTGCAGAATTTGAAATTCTGTCACTCCAATATTTTCAAGAATAGATGCTTCTTGAGGAGGATACTGACGGTTTAGACAAACTTGGTCTGTTTTAGGGGAATAACGAAAAGTGTAACATAACATGTCATTGGACAAAATTAGTTTTTAAGCCTTTTAAGGGGGAAAACGAAAGAATGAAACATTACATTTATAAGCTTTTTCTTTAAGATGCTAAATGGAAAACTAACTTCAAAAGTCAAATTAATGTCAGTCCAACCTGCAGCCATAGACCATCATTTACAGCTTTGCAAGGAAATCCTATCTCTTCAAGCTGCTTTCTGACATTTAAAAGTGCATCAAAAGACATATTGCAATATAAAAGTGAGCCCCCTTCAAATATATTAAGAAAGACATCGTCTTCATCTCTATAGTTTTCTCTGGGATGAGCTTTGACCTGTCTTCTGCCTATATGGCCACCCCATGAAAGCAAAGGGGTTCCATATCTTCCCCATTCACTGGATGTGAGCCCACTACAAGAACTCGATGAAAAAGAATCTCTTGATTGATCTCTGACCAACCTATTGTTGTTATCCGAATGGTAGTAGGATCCTTCCTCGGAAGGCCCTTCAATACCCACTCCAGTAGTTGTTCCAGCACCAAGAGGCACCTCAACATAACATGATGTTCTCACCCCGTCTGGATCAGACAATGAATTACCCAATGAAGGTCCTTCCATATCACAAGGATACGATGTATTCAAGTTTGGTGAAATGGCATATGAAGTAAGTTGAACACGTTGATTGGAATCAGAAATGTCACTGTTGAAGTCTCCTTCTGAGTCTCCAAGCTCAACTAAAAGGTTAGGCATGCTAGTGTCCTTTAGATCACTTTTAAGACTCATCTTCCCCATGTCGGTTTCCAATATCTTGTTAGTGCAGCCATCAGCTATACCTTTTCCCTTGGTGTTATCAGAATGAACGCCAGTTCCAGACTCAGAACCAGGAATTCCATGTGCAGGATGTTCAACCTTGCAGTGAGCACTTTTTGCGAGGAATGTGTGGAAAGCCAATTCAAACCTTTTCATGAAGCATTAGAAAAGTGTTATGCAGTTTGCAAAATTCAATCTGCTAACCACAAAACCCAAATAAAGGCCTATGATACACTTACCGCTTCTCTTCACAGGGTATCCACAGATCATTAGAGGTCAGTAATGCATGTAAAGTATGAGATGAAAGTTTAGGAAGCACCTGCAACAAGTAAATGTTGCTAAATCAAACATAATCTTTGTATTCATAAGAAACACATAATCAAGAACCAAAACCACCAAATGAAGCATGCACTTGGTTTTCCTTGTTACCTCTCTCAACTCCATGCCACCACTTTGACAGAGGTAGCCCCAACAAGCAGTTCTAACACGCTCCCCATGAATGCCATAATCTTGGTTCTCCGCAAACACCTACACAGTCACACACAACCAATAACTGACCAAAAAATGTATACAGTATTGGTTAAATTTCACAAATGAGGCTATACAAGCATCTGGATTTTTGAACCTGATAAGCCAAGAAGTTTGAAGTCCACAGCTCAGATATAATGAAATCTGTACATATAGCACATAAATCCTACAAAGATGTAATGATACACCAAATAAAAACATTATAAACCTGAATATCATGCAAAAAGATTAAAAGGTATTAATGATCATTCCTTTATGGAAATGATTTGAATATTTCGTTTCAAGTCATTAATGTAAACAACAACATACCTGAAGGTCAAGAAAGGAAGCGGCAGCAAGGACACGAAATGCATTATTATCATTAAGTTTAGGGTGGTTCCCATAAAGATATGCCAAAGCAATTGCAATAGCCTCGTCATTGACATTGTTATCATCGATTTGCAGGGTCACAATAGCAGCACTGGCTTCTTTCCAGGGACCATGAAGCATGTTCCTGAATCACAAACACCAGATAACAAACATGTATTTTAAGTTTTTAATAATTCACTTCAAGATGATCTAGAAAATCCATGCTTCATATAGATGATCATAACCTCGTTTTCCAATCTAAATTATACAAATATACAAAATAAAAGCACTAAAGCTCTAATATCAAAGCGCTAGTAATCAAATATACTCCTCGTTGCTCTTTAGCTATAAAGTTACTTGTACAAAAAAATCCGCCAACGTTACTCTACTTTCAATTCCCTATGTTTGGTTCCAAGTTTGGAGCAGTGATAATTGAAATTTATTGTTCAACTCGCAATCTATCTAAACATAAATAATTTTATATTCAACTAACTTTGAAGTAAATTCGGTTATACAAAATCAACTTTGTCATCGGAGAACCAAACATGCACTTAAACACTTCACCAAAAATACACACATAATGAAGTAAAATATACCGATTACATGATTCAGGGGAACGGAAGAGTGGTAAAGTTGATAAACTAAAACGAATTTCAATAATTTTGACAGGAGAATGGTGAGAAAATGAAATGAGAGATAATTGTAAGGAAAATGACCTGAAATAAGAACTGCGGGAGAGGATGAGACGGTGAAGGTGATAAGTAGAACCCATTGCATTAACAACGATATCGGAGAAAGAGCCAGAATTGAAACCTTCAATTTGAACATGTTCGCAGAGGGAAGTGAGGTTACAATCGAGAGCACGTAATTCAGCGGTGGTTGGATCATTGTTATCGGAATGGTGCGATGGTGGCTGCTTGGGAATGGAAGCGCCGCGTTGGTGATAGGGGGAAGGAGGAGGGTTGTTTGGATATTGAGGGTTCTCCATCATCAAACGCACAGTGTTCTTCCAATTGCATCAATCGATTATTCAATCATAACGATAACAAAATCGAAGTATAATTGAATGATCATAGATAATTGCATTCGCACCACTTTCCACGGTAAGTCTTGTATAATTATTAATTATTGAATTCATTCATTCATAGAAACGATGCGTTTCATTCCAACCTTGTCTGCGGGTGGGGGATAGCATCACCCATAATAGAAATACAATTCATAAAGTAAAATTATATGGTTCATTTCGATTAAGTTGAAAATTGTGAGATTTGGTTAATTATGTGGTTGAATTAACTATAATTTTGATCAATTGAATTAATCATCAATTGAATTAATCATATTTTTAAACATAATTAACTAGGTGTGACATGTGAAAAAAAATAGATGTTTGAATGTCGTTACTATATAAAATTATGAAGTTCTTTGTAGAAAACATAAATCATGAGTTTTATACATACTAATTATTCTAAAGAAGTTATATTTGTCTAAACTTGCATCATGTTTGATTATTTTTAAAAAATGGGTTTTTCTATCATGTACAAATTTGTTTGCACATGTTAAGAAGTTTAAAATAGTAACGTTGCATTGAAATTTGTACATTTTGTATTAAATACTCCCTCCGTTCTAAATTGTAACCAAAACGTCATACAATTTTGAACGAAGAGAGTGTATAACTTTTTAATAAATAATTGTTGTTTTTCAATGAAAACTTGTTAATTTTAGTTGCTTTAAACATGTGCAATATTGCACATGTTAGACAACCCCTTAAAAAATATATTATAAGTTAAATATGTACTCATTTAAATTTTCCAAATTAAAAAATGAAATTGAAGAGTTAAATCTTTCTTTCTAAAGCTTGTTTGGTCAAACTATATCTAACCTTAAAAAATTTCCTCCAATATTTAAACATTAATTTCTGCTTAATGTTTTTCCTAATCAGCATTCCGCTTTTAATTTCCTAAGAAGCAATGAATGCTTCTAAACCCCCATAATTAGGTTTGACCTTCTCATTTAAAGGAGATTACCCTAATTTTTTTCTCTCCCTTTGCCATGCATTTAATGCTTGCAGTTGACATTTTCATACCATTGTCACGCATTAAATGCTCCTAATCTCTTATTCTAATCATCACTCATTCATTTGAAATTCAAAAATTCTCCCTTATTTAAAAGCAATTGTTTGACCTTCTCATTTAAAAGTAATTAAATGCTCATAAACTCTTGTCTTAATCATCATCCATTCATTTGAAATTCAAAAATTTCCTCCTATCATCATTCATAATATCATTCAACTTTCTCATTTAAAAGCAATTGTGATTGTTAAAACAACATTAAAGCAATTTTGAATTATGATTTTCCTCCCTCCTATTTTCAAATCTTTTTAATGCAAATGAATGTGTGTTTTAATTGTCTATTGGAATATACAGACTCGATATAAATGTGTACTGATGACATTCAAACTCTTTTTGAAAGTTATATAACAAAATAATTAATTAGCATTGGAAATTGACATGCACATTAAGTATCATTATTAGTGATGAATGCCTATGAGGAACACGAAAGGAATGCGCTTAATGGACAATTGACTGATTTCAAGTACTAATATACACACTGAGATTTGTTTTTCCATAACAACAAAGATATCGCCCTTTACATAAGAGGTAGCCATGATGGACAGTCAATCTGGCATAAATGTCATAAAATTCCCCATTCACTACCAAAGAGGTTTTTTTTCCTCAAAAGATGATATCTTTGTCTGCATTTTCGTTTTCATATGAGTTGAGGTTTTGCTATCTGTTTCTGATGTCTTTCTTATGATTTTGGCTTTTACAGATATGACTTTATGGGAATATGAACCAACATATCCAACTTATATTCATCTCTTGAGGCTTAAATGACGTACCTATCACGTATAGTATCATCCAAAAGAGATATGTTCGATAACATACCTGATTTTGTAAAGTCAATGTTTGTCATATTTGTTGTCATTTGTTCATGTTATGTAGCATTTGTAAGAGAAAAAATGTTATAAATAAATCATTCCTATTAAGATTGTAAGCCAGACACAAAATTTGTTTGAGATTTATGTATGATTGTTTTTAAATGATTACACTTTTAAGTTGCAGTATCATGTTTTGTTGCAACTAATGAGATTTTGAAAAGGACTTGTAATCGTTGAGTTTTTTTATATATATAAAAAAAAAATATCTTCTTTTGTGTTGCTTAAGTAGTTACTTTGCTTATTTTATTTTATTTTTGAATTGTTGGATTATCTACATTTTAGTGAGTTTACTTTATTCTTGGGTCAATTATAATGAAACCTACAAACCATTTTAGGCAAGTTTTTATGGTTGTGCATAGTTTGATGAAAAATCTAATGCTTATTCCTTCTCTTTTCTCTATTATTCTGTTTGTTAAAATTGAAGAGGTTCTTGCTTTGCAATGCTTAAAGGGTTTGATATACCTTTTTGTTGTTTGATTGTTTTTCCATTTTTGTTCCATATTGGTTATCCAAACAAAATTCTTTATATAATTTTTTTAATTGATATTCACAGCACCATTGAGCATCAACTTGAATATTGACAATGCTAAGTATATCGACACTATGAAATTTATAGATATAGAACATATCACACTGAATTTAATATCAATGTTGCATGTTGTTTAATCTTTGTTGTATCAGCCTTATGTAGTTGCTTTTTTCTTTCTCTTTTACATTGTTTCTCATATGGATGTTGTGTATCCTACTAAGTCCCAGTTTTGCTGATCCTTTTTGCTATTAAATACTTTTTCTGAAATCCTTTTTAATGTGCTATTTTTTAATACTACAAGTTTTATTGATTACTACATTGATCATATGTATGGTTACTTGAAACACTAATCATGCGTATGGTTACTTGAAGTTAGTTGTAAATTTAACCCTTTGGATCACATCTATATTCAAAGAGAGTATGCAATCATCTCATCAACATTACATTAGTCAATCATTACTTGAGAAATAATAGTGATGTTTGAAACTATATAATTTGGATTCCAATTTGCTTTTAGACAAATGAACATTTTGATAGGGTACTCTTAAATTAAGTTCAAGAATACTAATGTGGTATGAGTTGTTCACTTATAAAGAGGAATTTTAACTTATCACGTTCATGGAGCTATACAAAAAAGTTATGTGTGTTCGCAATGCGGTTTAGATCACTTTTAAAGCCAAAACTCAACCGATCCACTATGTTATTTAATTTTAGTTTGGTTTCATTTAGAATGAAGCATTCAAAAAAGGATTTCCTAGTTATTTTAATGCGGTTTAATTTGGATCTGTTATAATGCGGTTTAAATATACAATAAAATTGTATATTTAGTGCAAAAACAATGAGCACATGTAAAATAAATAAGTACATATAAATATATACATATATATTCGGTTCGACCAGTTTCCATAAAAAGACATCCAAATAGTTTTTTATGTTGTCAACTTAAAGCAAAGAGGCAAAGATAATGATCTACTAGGTTGTATAATTGCTTCTGATATGTATTATTAACTGTGTACTCTATATAATTAGTTTTTATTCAGTTTTTTTAGCTGCAATTTGACCGCATTTTTAGTTCGAACTTTTATTATTGTGATGCAATTTGTCCTTATTTACCATTTTATTTTTTATATGGCTATAAATTGGGTTTACTCTAAATTAGGTAATAGTTCTTATTTTTCTTTTTTATTATCAAATGCAAGCAAATTATTTTAATAAATTATGTTTTCAAATACGTGACAAATATGATACGATTTGTATGTCGTTGAAAGACATATTAAGACACATTTTATCGCTATATTGTATATCTAATATGTGCAACATTGCACATATTAAAACAACTAAAAGTAACAAAAAAAAATTAATTTTTTTTATTTTATTATAAAATTATATATTTAATATAAAATGCACGTTTCAATACAAATTTACCATTTTGTTTTAAAATAAAATACAAAGTTATTATTTTAAACTTCTTAATATGTGCAAATTTGCACATGATGAAAACAATCATCTAATAATCACATTTGTGTTTTTCGATAGACACATACATGACACATGTCAAATATAACTTATTGATCATTATAACAGTCGATAGGACATGTGCGTCGCACGGGTCAAAAGTATAAGTATAGTTTAATTTAAAGCAGACAATTATCCCTATAAGTCTCATGCCCATGCCCATGCTCATGCCCTTGATAGAGTGTGTATTGGAGGTTGTAGATAAAAACTACTCCCTCCGTCCTGAATTAACTGAGTCATTTGTTCATTTCATACATATTAAGAAAACTGGATAAAAGAATGAGAGAAAAAAATGGTTTTAAGTGCTCTTGTTAATTATTGGTGCATTCTCCATTATATGTAATGTGTAATATATTGAATTGGGAGTGATGAAAGTAGTATTGATTAAAATTATAAAGGGAAAAAAGTAATTAATATTGTATTGAAATGTGAAATGACTCAATTATTTTGAGACATTTTTTATTGTAGATGACTCAGTTATTATGAGACAGCAGTATAACAACATGAAAATATATTTTCAAACAATCTGTGAAAAAATTGGACGTCAATATTAATTGACTTCTACCATTCATACTCAGGTCCTTTATGAAGACATATATGCACCATCCGCAAGTGTACGACAGTGGAAACAAAAATCCAAGTTGTATCTTCAGTTATTTGGAAGATATCATATCACATTAAACTAAATGAAGTGCATAGTATACGACATTTAGTAGATATGTCATGAGTATGAAGTGCATAGTTTACCACATTACACTAAATATGGATTATCTAATAAAACTTGTACATGTATTTTCTCAATATCAAGTTATACATTAAAATGCAACTTCTATAAAGAAAATATATTGAATCTTTTATTTTTTTATGATCCTATTTTTTTATAACGACTTTTCTTATTTTAAGAAAGCAAAAATCAATATTATGTAGTTTGTCGTTCACACCCTACAAAGTGATTATGTGGGTGTTTGGTTATCCAGTGAAAAGGTGCAAAAGCACGTTCATATTCTCAAAAGCAATTTTGTGATGTTTGGTTATCTTTCACCCTTATGCTGCTGCCATGCTTTTGACCATGCTGAAGTTATTTTCACAGAAGCTGCTATTCCTAGCTTCTAGGAATCGATTTTCAATTCTAAGGTTTGTTTTTTTTCCCAATTTCTCTCTTTTACCCTTGATTATGAACTATACCATCCCCATCATTAGTAATGAAGTAATGTTTCAAATTTGTATTGCACTTTATATTATATTCTCTATTTGTAATTTTAATTGAGCACTTCATGTTTAATATTTATTCCCAACATGTATTTTTATTTGA
>Ga0228711_1010430_pt1 | contig 12214 bp, 7 predicted proteins | sample MedpolnodulmetaG_2_FD_177996 | JGI IMG/M metagenome (GOLD analysis project Ga0228711, IMG submission 177996) | Root nodule microbial communities from Medicago polymorpha collected in Santa Monica, California, United States - brown nodules | ecosystem: Host-associated > Plants > Roots > Nodule...
TGATAAAAAAAAAAAGCACCTTTCTCTCGGTGGTCGCCTAATAACAAAAATTTCATAAACCCTTGTAATAAAAACTCAGTCGGGTTAAGTATAAAAAGTTCAAAATTATCACCGAACATTAATTTTTTTTTTTAAAAATATTAGGGCAAGTTTGACATTTACCTTCTTCGCTGAATATGTAACAATCTTCTTCGGTTGAATGAATAGTACTACCGAAAAACATTGTGCCAAATAACATCATGAAAGGCGATGCAACAAAAAAGAGAAATAGTTCTCATTCTCGCTCGATGAAATAAAGAAAATTTTCAATGAAGAACAAGTAGCTTTGTGAGCGTGTCTATATATAAAGAAAATTTCGCCTCTGATTTAAATTGCACATTAAATTTGATTATTTTTAATGATAAATAAATATAATTTTTAAATGTATATACAATTTCTTTTTAAATACATATTTATTTCTATTCTATATCTATTTGATAATTATATCGTTTCCTTTTTATTGAATATTTATTGATTTGTTTTTAAATACATTTGTTGATTTCCACTAAAAGAATATTACATTTATTGATTTCTTTTTTCAGTCATTGAATGATACTTTTTAAAATAGCAATCAAATAATTTGATCCATTCCCCTCAAAAAAATAAAAATTGGATCCATTCCTAAAAAAATATTGGATCCATTTTTATAGTACCATTGATTTCTGCTAAAATTATGATTGGGTTTTTTTCTTACTGATTTTCGGATTTAACATGTTAATATTTATTTTTGGTTTGCTTAAAAAAAATGTTAATTTTATTTTCAAAAATAGCAATCAATTAGCACTTATATCAGATATCAAGTATACTAATTTCATACGTGCCTTTCTTGCAAAATTAAAATTACATTTTGTTTGTACCAGTGAGTTTAGCTCAGTTGGTATGGACAATGCATAATATATAGAAAAGTCGGGGTTCAAACTCCGATCACCACCAAAAAAATTACATTTTTTGCGAACAATTACATTTTTTTTTATTATTAAATATTATTGAAACACACCCGAAAACAAAGTATGCATCTAACCGAATGACACGCCTAATTTTCATCATTTTTTTCCTAAATATATAAAGAAAAATTCACCTACAATTTAAATTGCACATTTTTTTTTAACAAGCAAAAATGAATATATTAACATTGACACATTAGCACAAGACGTACTAAAAAAAACCGCTAAAGTTTAAAACAGGTCGACCAAGAAAGAAGATAAAAAAGTCAAATTAATCGATGCCCAAACAAGTAAACCGACTTGACCACCAACTATGATAGAATAAGACAAAACTTGCATTCTTTGCCTTCATCCACCAAAAAGAATAAAGTTTAACTTTATCCAACAACTGATGTATGAAATTCTCTGTTTTTTTTAATGACAAATATATACAAATTTTAAAAATACATTTGTTTTTTCTAATAAAGTAAAATAAAATTATATTAACAAAGGACCGAGACTTACGAGCACAAGTTGTGCTAGGAAGAAAAGGTTAAAATTAAAAGGTTACAATGTAAAAGTGATGGAACGAGCAAAGAAAGAAAATATATAAATTAAGTTATAGCTCCCAAGCATATAATTAAGTTAAGCTACAAAGAATGGTAATGAAAAGAGAAAGTAGTGTAATTCGCTTTCAACCACCATAATGTTTTCTTTAAAATAAAAATAAAAGCCACCAAAAATATGTAGCTTAATTTTGTCGAACAATTGATGCAAGGAGTTTTTCTTGTGCTTGCAAATATGACTCTTTTTTTGTTCTATATACTCAAACGCAAGATAACCATAAAATGCATGGCTGAACAATGATGCTTTGATGATCCTCTCAAATAATCAAATTGGTGTAAATGATATGAGATGAGAGATGAGTTCACTATAACATACAATAGTCAATTCTAAACCCAAGTCCTAATTGTTACAAAAAAAATACAGTTCCACAAAATTACACTGCAGATACAAATGATTAATGTCTTTATCAGTTGCCATGACTGGTGGCGGAACCCTTTAACTTGTATGAGTGTTTTGTTGCAATCTTCTTGTTATTATTTTGCTTTTTCATTTCATCGCGGTGATATTTTTTTAGCACCGATGACTTGACATTGTATTGGTTGTGGGTGTTTCTCTTTTACACGCCTTGTGCGAGATGAAACACCTTTGGTAATATATATTTCATTTTGGCTTTTAAAAAATAATATTAATGTCCTTATTATTAGATTAGATCTACCACTGGTACACAGAGTTGCCGTTTTGAAGTAAGCTCCACGGCAAGAGATTTATTTCTAATGTTTAAAAGCAATCAGATTTGGTCTGCATGATTTAATTGATTTCTTTTTTAGGTAATTTATTGAATTCTTTTTAATACATATTGATTTCTATTCTTTTTTTTTTACAAGATTGATTTCAATTCTATATCTATGCGATAATTATATTGGTTTATTTTTTTAATACTTATTTTTTTATTTCTTTCTAAGTTTAATTAGTAGGTTTTGTGAAGAAAAAAAAGTTTAATTAGTAGGTTGTACACATCATTAGATATATACATAAAATATCTCTATGAACTTAATTTAGTTGGTAAAGATAATGCATAATATATACAAGGTCTTGGGGTTCCGAATCCCAGACACCACCAAAAAAAAAATATATACGTAAAAAAAATGATAAGCATAATATAATATAATAATTAAAATTCTCTCTTTTTTGGGTCATTGAATGATACTTTTTTAAATTGCAATCAAATAATTAGATCCAATTTAATTTTATTGCACCCATTGATTTCTGCCAAAAATATCATGAGATTTTTTTTTTAGGGATTTAACATGTCAATCTTATTTTCAAAAATAGCAATCTATTGCACTAATCTAAAAAAAAATTAATACAAATCTCATGCGTGCCTTTCTTGCAAAATTAAAATTAAAATTTTTGTGTAAATAATTACTTATTTTTTTTATTATTAAATCTTATTGCAGCACACATGAAAACAAATAATGCTAACCTAATCAGATGGCATGGAATAATGGATTTCGACATGCTGAATGTGAATCAGATTGTCAGTCGGCTTTGACTTTGATTAAGGAAGGAGTTCCGGCAACTCACCCCTATGCACCTGTTATTGACCTCATTAAGAGATTTATTGATTATCCTTGGCTATTGACTTTCCATCATTCCTTCAGGGAAGGTAATAGTTGTGCGGATTGGTTAGCGAAATACAGAGCAAGATTGGAGGGTGACTCGATCGCTTGGAGACGGTGTCCAACTCCTCTTTCGATTACTCTTATTGTTGACTCCATGGGGACAACTTTCCTCTGAGTTTAACTTGTTTTTTTGTAGTTTTTGTTTTTCTTGCTTTCCCATACATCAAAAAAAAAATGCTAACCTAATGTCACACCCAATTTTCATCATTTAAGCACCTATTAGTGTCAAACTTTTCTTTTAACAAAAAAATAAATGATATTCATTTATTCAAATTAATAAAATGCATAGATACAATATAAATTCAAAATCATTAAAAAAAAGGATGAATCTGCGAACATACTCACATAATGCATGTTAATTGCGTAATACACCAAAGTACATAAAAATAAAAAAAGTTGTAAAACTTTATCAAGTTATTCAAAATACTAAGTTATGTGATTTGTAAAGGAAAATAAAATTGCAAAAGAATGGTCGAGCCCGCTTTCATGTTTGGGCATCGACTGACATGTTTGTAATCTTGACAGGACTTTGACTTTTCCGTGATTGTTTTGGCACATCTTGTGCTGCAACAATTACGTTGTCTGTCGTAATATAATTCATTTTTGCTTGTCAAAAAAAATTGCAAAAGAAATGTTTAAGTGAATGCTAAGATTGGATGAAGAAATATTATATCAAAATTTAGTATCTTTTATATAAAATATATATTTGAAAAATATAATTATTCAGTCAAATAAAGAACGACTAAATTGCAAATAAAATAGTTTTTTTTGAACAAACTAAAATGATATATTATATTAATAACGGTGATATACCCCGCACAAGGCGTGCAAAAGGCAAACCGTCCAAGAGTATTTACAAGAACAAGGTGTCAAACACTAATAAGCACCACCAAAACATCAAAATAGAGAAAAGAGATTACAAGTGGACACCCATACAAAGGAGCGGATGTTTCCACTAGTCATGATAATTGTAGCTAAATATCACCTGTTTTGATTTCAACCATAAGAAAGAGTTCAGTTTAACCTTTTCAATGAGAATTGAAGAATTAGAAGCCGTGTTTTGGAATACACGGTCAAGGATGGCAAATAAAATAGTTAATGGACTAGATGGTTAAATCAGCCCAAAGATGGCTACTAAAGCACTTCACTCTTTCAGACCCGTGCTTGAGGGAGGTTTGTTCTTCTCTTTCAAGTGAAGAAAGAAAAGATTAGAAGGAAAAAAAAGAGTTAAAAAAGAAATTTGATGAGAGAAGATAAGAGAAAAAAAGTATTGTGTGTTTTGTTCACGCAAGAGTATAGAGAATAACATGAGTAGTCGTTAATTTTATGGGTTTGTTGAAGGAGTTAAAGAGTTTTGGTTAATTATTTTATTAAAAAATTATATTCAATTAAAAAAATGCCACATAATTTTAAATGTATAATTAGTATGTATTTTGTCAACTTAGTATAAGGCATTTGCAGTTTTCCATTGTCACTTTCCACCAAATTCAAAAAGTGAATGAAATATAAATAATAGAAGTTGAATGAAAAATAATAGTGGTTGAATAAAAAATAAATTTTAAGATAAAATTTAAATAAATGACATCTAAAAACTAAAAAAATTGTTAAACATAATGTTGCGACTTTCGGGAAATCATACATGGAGTTTGATCATCACATTAGACAAAGAGAATCCACATAACTGATTTTGACACTACATCACACTAAACCTTAAGTAATTAGGTATATAGGTCATATCGCTTATATGATGCTCAACATCTACTCTTGCATCCAATGTGGAACTTTTAGTCACACTTGACACAATAAGATCTCTCCCTCAAGTATAAGACTCTTTGCATCTGAGATTTACCATCAAGAACATCATGTTGTGGTTGCTCCTTCAGCTACTCAGTTTAGGTTTCGATGATGTTTTGATAAGATGATTTTTGTTTTGCTCGTTAAAATAGCTTATTTGTGAAAACACCCTAGTGAATCTCATATCTCAAATAATCTACAATGTGTTTGATGTGCCCCAACATTAGTATTAAGTTTAGGAGCATCTTGGTAGTCAATTTTTTTCAAAATCATGTTTTAAGGTTTATGATTCCATTCAAAGAAATAGTTGAACTTTTTTTAATTGAATCATCATTTGCCTCGTGTGTTCCTATTTTTGTAAGGTGTGATTCTATTTAAAAATTTCCTTGGAGATTGTGAATTGACTCATCTTGTTCCTCGTGCTTCTGATCTTAGGTCGTTGAATCATATCAATGTTATTTGAATTGTATCAATATTCATCTGGAAACCATGATTCAATTCAAATTCCTGCTTGTGCAGTTTTGAATCAATTCAATCTTCATCCGAAAAATGTTTCAATCCATTTAGAGTTCTTGACATTTGTGTCAATTTTCATAGCTTTCAGATTTTGATTTTTACAATATTTGAATTGATTCATGCTCAGAGTGATTCGATTCATGTTTGTTATTTTGAGGAAAAATTAGTTCTTTTCACTCACACCTATATATACCATCACACACTCTTTTTTCTCATTTATAAAATCAATTTTCAAAAATACTCTAAAGTCTCCAACCTCTCTCTTTCTACAACTTCTTCAGATTAAACACTTTTTCTAATAACTCTTGTAGGATTTGAGGTCTAGATTGTTAGGATGTTGTTGGATAATTGTAAGTTTGGTTTCTCTCATGGATCTTGGTGGTGCATCAAGGATCTAAAGGAAAAGGAGGTGTTTTTCACCTCCAAAGGTAATTATGGGGTTGTTTCTCATCTACTCAAGGTTCAAAGGGATCAAAAGGGAGGTACAACAAATAAGATTTCTTTGACTAGAAGATCGAAGGAATGCATGCAAGCTTAACAGTAAACGATCGACAGGAAACCTCTCTCTTAGCGAATAAACCTTACCGCCTTACGCTTTCCTTTCCATGTCGATCCAAATCCAAGTTTTAGAGATGTAGAATCTTCGATTGGTGGTGTGATGAGCGACTACCAACCTCCACACCTCCATTTCTTCCTCCTTTCCGGCGACCTTTCGTTATGCTCTTCCAGCATCTTCTCCGCCATCGTTTTGCTGGGTTCTTTCATGCGCGATGTAGCTTCTTGTTGATCTGGTGATTCGTCGGTGTGTTTTGGGTCTTTGATTGATGCGGTTTGTTTCAGTCTCTTGGTAGGTGCGTTGCGTGGACTCCTTGGCCGGTTGGTTCAAGGTTTTTCAGCTCGTCTCCTCCGTGTCAGAAAGGTTGGATTGTGTTTTTGTGTTTTCTTTTGTTTGGTTGTGTTGGTGGTGCCGATGTGATGGTGAGGTGGGTGGTAGAACTGTCACCTCTTGTTCTGTTTTGGCTAGTTCGTCGGTGGTTTGTACTTTTGGTTACTTGTTGTTTGTTTGTATCGTATTTTTGCTTGTTCGTATTGTTTGCTTCTGCGTTTTAGATCAGAGACTTTGGGTAATGGTATTTATGGCCTTTTTGTGGTGATTCGGTTTCATAAACTTGAAAGGGTTTGGTTCTTTTAACCCGAAAGCGTTTTCTAGGTTCTTTGCAATCAGTTGAGTTGGTGTTCCTCTGTGCTTGACTCTCTGATGTTCCAGGTCTGTTGAGATCTGCAGGCCTCAAGTCTTCAGGGTTACCTCCTCACTGATTCTGACCTCTTATCCATCTCAGTCAATGTGGCTGTCATCGAACTATTAAGCTCGAAAGAGCTATTATACCTGTTGCTTTGTTCAGGGGGTTCCTGGTACGTGGATCTTGATACCGTGTTGGCGGTGGATCCAGTTGCCAATTCTAAACCTTTTTTTTAAATCTATGGATGTCCACTCTTCATATTTTTTTGTATTCTGGTTTCGTGCTCGTACGCGAGCATGTTGGGTTGCGTTCGTGTGGAGTGCTCTTTCTGTTAGGATTATTTAAGGTAGGGTTACCTAGATAGTGTTGTTTTGTGTTATTCCCTTTTGGGTTGTACCTGGGTCAGGCCTAATGCCCCCCCGAGTCTCTGTATCTCTTTATTTTTATTTAATAATTTTGTTTCTTGCCTAAAAAAAAAAAAAAGAATGCATGCAAGCTTGAGATTCGAAGACCTTGTGGATTGTCCAATTTCAGGAGAGCTTGAAGATTGGATTGGTAATGTGATTGTTTAGCTTAGAATATTAGGGAACCGAAGGAATATTTGTAATCATACTTTTGTAAACAATTTCACCTACATAGTGGAAGATCGTAGAAAAGGTGTTCGCTTCTACGAAGAGAGGACATACCCCTAGCAAGGATGAAAGGGGGAACCTCTATAAATATGGTTTTCTTCTCTCCCTTATCCTTTTTTGTTCAACAATTTAATTGTGAAATATGAATCTATTGAATGAATTAATTACTATTTGACTGCGAGTGTTAATTTTGTATTAACCTAATCTTAATTCTCTTGATTGAGTCTTATAAACTTTCAAATCATTCACAATTACTCTTGGAAATTAACTTCTGAATGATTCATTTATTATCAAGTGATCAAATTCTTAGATATTGTGTTTTGTTATCAATTGGTTTGATTTAAGATAGTTTAGTTTTGTGATTTGAATTGTATATTGATTATTCATTGAGCAAATACAACTCATTGTTGAATTTCTTATTCATAGTCGCATTGTTTAATCAGACATTGATTTGGTGCATGAACTCAATAGTCATAACCACTTCCTAAAGTTTTCAAAAATACGCTTTTGCAAACGTTTTATCCGAAAAGAAGCTATTCAATCCCCCCCCTGTAGCTTCCTTATGTAATCATCATATAGACTAATAAATGGTATCATGAGCCTGGACTTTTCACTAACGGTTAATCACTAGAAGAGTCGATATGACGAACAAAGAACCTAAAAGGGATTAATACAGGGCTCCTACTTTTGATGGTGAAAACTATGACTATTGGAAATAGTGCATGAGCGTTCACATTAAGTCGGACAATATGGACGTTTGGGATTTCGTGATCAATGGGCGGTTTGAATTGCAAATAGATGTTGGCGGTGTTATGAAAAACAAGCCTAAGACTGATTGGATAGACTATGATAAGAAAAAGGCTCAATACAATTTGAAAGCAAGGAATATACTCATTTAAGCCCTAGGAGTAAATGAGTACCACTCGATTTCACATTGTAAGACTACTAAGGTAATATGGGACGCCTTGGAAACACTACATGAGGGTACTGAGGATGTTAAACAATCAAAAATCAATACCCTCACCCAACAATATGTGCTACTCCACATGGAGGACGGTGAAACCATCTCGATGCAAATGAGGTTCACTCATATTGTTAACAAAATACAAAACTTAGAAAAGACTATCTCAAACCAAGATTGCACTAATAAGGTTTTAAGATGCATGACTATGGAATGACAGCCTAAAGTCACCACCATTAAAGAATGTCAAAATCTTAATGCTCTTGGAATCGCTACTCTATTTGGGAAGCCTAAAGAGCTTGAGCACAAGATCTTAAGGTCGAAAACTTGTGAGGAAGATGTTAAGAAAAAGGAAAAGAAGTCTATTGCGATAAAAACCTCCTCGTCCAAGGCTAACACGTCGACCCAAGAGGATGACAAGGTTACATCACTTGGAAAGATGATGAAATATCCTCTACGTGAAGTGACTCCAAAAATGATGAGGTCGCACACTTATGCTTCATGGGAAAAAAGAAAAAATGAAATGAGATAAGTCACCCAGACTCTGACTCTGATTTTAGCTCATCTTATAATGAATTGCAAAATGTTCTTATAGAAATGCATGGTGATTCTATGAATGCCAACATATTGTAAAACCTCATATCAAAACACCTAAATTTGATTTACCTAAGATCCCTAGACCAAAGGATGTTGGTAAATGTGGAGCTTGTCCTAAGTTACATGAAGATACAATAAGCCTCAAGTGTTCCCATGGTATTTGCTCAACGTTTAAGGAATGATGATTCACATTTGAAAAGATCTTTCCAAAAAAAATCAAAGAAAAAACAAAAATAGCAAAGCTAATGGACTCAAAGTTATGTGTCACTATTGTAGATAACTAGGGCAAACAGCACCTCATTGCTACGTTATGAAAGTTACTGTTCCAAAAGGTCTAATAATGTGGATTCCTAAACAATCTACTTGCTCTACTAATCCCAAGGACCAAACTTATGTTGGGGACCTAAAATTTACCTTAGATTTTGTAGGAGTGCCTTACAACCACAAGAAGAAAATGGTATATAGATATTGGTTGTTCAAGGCACATGACGGAAGATACATCCATGTTCATCGACTTCAAAATAAAGGAACGTGGGTATGTCTTTTATGGTAATAATAATGAAAGTAAAATCTTGGGTAAAGGAGTTGTGGGAAATCCTTCCACAACAAATTGAAGGGCTTAAACACAATCTATTAAGCATTAGTCAATTTCAAGGTAATGGGTTTACTATTACTTTTTACATCCAAAGTTGCATTATTGAGCATAATACAAACAAGGAAATTATGTTTAAGGGTTTGTGAGTTGAAAACGCCTATGGCATAAACACCTTAGTCAAGTTCATGTTGACTTACTAAATAGAGTTATGTCCAAGGATCTAAGAGTTGGTTTACCTAAAGTTAAATTTGAAAAAGATAAATTGTGTGATGCCTGTCAAAAGGGGAAGCAAACTAAAACATCTTTTAAACCAAAAAATATGGTATCTACTACAAGACCTCTAGAGCTTCTCCACCTAGATCTTTTTGGTCATTTGAGACCAAGAAGTATAAGAGGCAATTATTACAGATTTGTCATTGTTGATGATTACTCTAGATTTACTTGCACATTATTCTTGGCTAGTATGGATGATACCTTTGATGCTTTTACAAAATTTGCTAAATATATTCAAAATCAAAACTCATTATAAATTGTGTCCCTTATAAGCGATCATGGTGGTGAGTTTGTAAATGATCACATTGAAGATTTTTGTGATAAGTTTGACATTTCTCATAACTTATCTTGTCCTATGATTCCTCAACAAAACTGAGTTGTTGATAATAAAAAAAATCGGGGTTTGAAGGAGTTGGCTAGGACAATGATTAGTGAAATGTACCCCCATAAGTATATTTGGGTGGATGGGATTAACATTGCATGTCATGTCTTAAATAGGGCTATGATTAGACCTATCCTAGATAGGAAACCCTATGAACTATTTAATGGAAAGGATATATTAGGAGTTATTAAGACAGACTCCCGTTAAGATACTCATCTTATATTAAGATGCAAAAGTGGATGAGGGCATCTTCTTAAGATACTCATCTTCTAGTAAAGCTTATAGAATTTATAATAAGCGGACTCTCATTGTTGAGGAATCCGTTCATGTTTCCTTTGATGAGACTCTTCCCCAAAGTGGATGGGAAAGGTTTTTACAGTTTTGATGTTTTAGGGATAGATACCAAGGATATAGTCGAGGATGGTGATCCACAAGAAGCTCATTCGAAAAATAGGACAACAAGGACAAAGATCGTGAGGAAGACGTACAAGAGGTTGAAAAACAAGAAGCCTCACCATTGTCTTCTCGTGATTGGATCACTACAAGAGACCACCCCTTGGAAAATGTTCTTGGAGATATTGAGACGAGAGTAAGTACAAGGACTCAAGTAAAAAAATTTGTGGTTTTTTGCACTCATCTCACAAATTAAACCTAAAACCATTAAAGAGACAATAATATATGAGAGTTGGCTTCTTGCTTTTGAAGAAGAACTTAATTAGCTCAAAAGAAATGAGATTTGGGACTTGGTCCCTTGCCCTAAATAAAAATTAATTATTGGCACTAAATGGGTATTTAGGAACAAATTCAATGAAAATCGAATCATCACTAGAAATAAATCTAGGCTTGTGGAAAAAAGATATAATCAAGAAGAAAGGATTAACTACAAGGAGGCATACGCTCTGGTAGCTCACCTTGAGTCTATTAGACTCCTTTTGGCATTTTCTTGTAGCTTTGATTTTAAATTGTACCAAATGGATGTTAAATCCACCTTTTTAAACAATTTGCTTAACAAGGAAGTTTGTGTGTCTCAACCGCCCAATTTTGAGGATCATGAGAACCCCGACCATGTTTTTAAATTAAAGAAAGCTTTTTATGGTATCAAACAAGATCCTTAAGCTTGGTATGAGAGATTGAACAAGATTTAATTAGAAAAGGGTTTTTTTTCTCATGGAAAAGTGGATAAGAACTTGTTTAGAAAACACAAAGGAAATGATTCCTTATTAATACAAATTTATGTTTATGATATTATAATTGGGTCTACTAATGAAAATTTGTGTAGAGAATTCTAAAAACTCATGTAGGGAGAATTTGAAATGTCCCGTATAGGTGATCTTACCTTCTTTAGGGAAGAAGATGAAAAAAGTTGATTTTTTTTTGTGGTGACGGTGTACAATTAGATATAGTATACATGAATGATCTAATGGTTATATTTTTAGAATAAAGATCAAACAGTTTAAACTAAACAAATTAATGAGGTCTATGGTGGACTATCTATAATGTTGGTCCACCATAGACATTTTAGATTAAACTTAAAAGCAATAGATTTCTTTGGCAAACGAAGGAAAAAGTGATGGACTAAAACATAAGTTTTATTTATTATGGGATTAAAATGAAAACTTAAAATTAATTAAGAGACTAAGTGGCCTATTAAGCCAATAATTTTCTTCAATAAAAAAATTATATATTTTTAGAGATTAAAAAATAAAAGTTTATCCTGGTGTGTATTGCATGAGTTAACACGCTAGTTCATTCTATAGATTCAAAACACATAGATACTTCTTCATCTAACCGAGAAATATCAATCAGCCATTAAAGGTAGTTTTAATGGTATTTAATTTTTTTTTAGAGAATTAATGGTATTTAATTTGAAAATAATTATTAGTTATACGCATCATACAAAAGTATATTTGTTAGAATTATTTTCGGAACTTGTCAAAAAAAAAAGAATTATTTTCGGAAATAGTGTTGAAAGTTAAAGCACTACAACACAATCAAATACTACCGTCAATTCA
>Ga0228711_1010431_pt1 | contig 12212 bp, 8 predicted proteins | sample MedpolnodulmetaG_2_FD_177996 | JGI IMG/M metagenome (GOLD analysis project Ga0228711, IMG submission 177996) | Root nodule microbial communities from Medicago polymorpha collected in Santa Monica, California, United States - brown nodules | ecosystem: Host-associated > Plants > Roots > Nodule...
TAGTTGCTAACACGCTTTACCACTAGACCAAGTATACTTGATTGATAGACATCGCTTTTTATAAACTATAAACGCTATCTTTCTGAAACTTATGACAGCGCTTTTAAAGCGCTATTTAATGCTGACTCATAAATAGCGCTTCCTTTAACCAGCGCCATAAATGATTATTACTGTATTTTTTTCTAAAATTTATTAATTTTTAATGTACCTATGGTGACGTTTTCTGAAAAAAGCGCTATATAGACTTAGTATTAGAGATAGCGCTTTGTACAAGAAGTGCTATCTAAAACCTCCGTGTTTCTATATATAGCGCTTTACTGTTAAAAGCGCTATTAAAGAGGCGCTATATTTTTCATATTTTGTAGTAGTGTTGAGAATTTATCTGTGTTAGGGGGTCTTGACACTTCGCCCCATTTTTTGTTTTGTTACCTTGTTATTCCAATGTAAATTGATACTCTTTCAGCTAGTTGTTTGGCACTTCTTATGCAGGTTTTTTCAAGCTTTCAGTAATATATTTCATTTTAACTTCTTAAAAACACTGTGAGAAAAATTAAATGTAAAATTGAGAAATAAAGAAATGAAATTGTGAGATAAAAATTGAGTGGAATATTTTAAATATTACGTAAATTATTGGACAATTTTTACTATGACCTTTCAAGAAAACGACAATTTTTATGAAAACAAATGATAGCTTTTGCCTACGCTGATATTCAGCATGGCCTACTTAAAGAGTGAAAAGACAAATATTTATCTTCACATTAAAATCTTGCAAAGAGCTTCCCCTTAAGATGGCCAAAGAATAATTTTATTCTCTATCTGCACCGCGTCAAGTTTTTTTCTAACCGTCCTGTTCTCAAGGGGGAAAAAACTTTGATAATTGGAGTTTGGCATCGAGAGGTAAGCAAAATTTGTTCCACTCAAGAATTGAAGTCAGGTTCTCATTAAAAAAATGTATTTGATGAAATTCATTAACCACTTGAGTCAAATTATTTGGTTCCACCGTCTCACGTTTTGTTATGCAAATCGATTTATTGACATGCATAAGATTTTAATTGAAAGAATTAAGGTCTAATACCATATGCAATCCTTTAGGTTAGATCTTTATAACATGTTAGTCTTTTAAGTCTTTTTTTACAAATTGGTCCTCAGTTAAAAAGTGTTTATGTAAACGTTTAATGTTAAGTTGGTATTTTCAATTTCATGGCTCTCACAACTAAGGTTCATAGTTGTACTATTCAGTCTTGATTTGAAATTAAATTGGTCAATTACTTGATTTATCTGTGAAATTAAGTTTGAATTCAAAAACAAGAAGAATATGTGTGTAAGTACTCATGTTAGATACCAAAAATAAAAACAAAAATTGGGGAAAACAAGAGCAAAATCATGGATTACATTATTAATTTAGTAGCCCTTGTATATGCATATGTTCCACTACCCATGTCTAGCAGTTGAAGGAGTCCACAAGCTTACACTTAACTGGGAGATCCATGGCTTGATCTAGATCAATACCATAGAAAGAAAGCAACCCTGAATCCTTGTAACTACAAAGGCATTCAAGATCAGCCTTTGCAGTAGCATGGCAGCAAGCATCACTTGGAATTTGAAAAGCAGCATATTTGACACCACTCACATATGGCTCACATGCCTTCCTCCCTTGACTTGTCATTTTACAAATTGTCTGACCATTAGCATATATAGCAAAACCAATGGCCAACAACATCCCCACAATCATAACCTTCTTGTATACCTCCATCTCTTTGCTCAAATTTTCACTCTTAATTTCTACTATAGTGTTGTAATAAAGTGACAGTTATATATATATAGGATGTGAAACTGAACATTGTTGCAATAGTTAATACATTTTTATGTAGAAGTGTGCGGTGGCTAATTTGCAATACTATAGGTCATATATGCTCTCTAATTAAGTGAATGAACGTCTGCACTGTTAGATTCTCGTGTGGGGAAAACTTCATAATGTCTAATGGATTGGAAAAGCCATGAAACATACTATACTTCGAATAAAAATATTATTGAAAAGCATTACGAACTATAATATATGTGATGTTTTAAAGGTGCATCGATCGGACAATGTAATATACTAGAAAAAAATTGGAACCAAAAAATATCTATATACTAGCCAAAACACAATACTAATATTTCTTAAAAATGAGACACCTTGACAAATTTAAAGAAAATATTGTCTTACAATTTTTTTTCTCTCTTGAGATTTTGAATTTCTCTCTCCCTTTCATCATTAGTGTTTATTGTAAAAAACATTTTCATCCGACAATGGAATCTATTATATGAATACTAATAGAGCAATGTTATATATATATATCAAGGAAGATTTTATCAAGAAAAATTCAAGAATGACATGACAGAATAATCATCCTTAGATTTTATCAAGAAATTGTCCTGAAATTAATGTTAGTCAATAAAATCTCAGTCTGGCCGGAAATCATGGGGTGGTGGGTGTTATGTATTTTTTATTTATTAAAGGTTAATAAATAAGACTGAAATCTAAGGGTGATTATTCTGTCATGTCATTCTTGAATCTTTCTTGATAAAATCATTCTTGATATCTAACATTTTCCATACTAATAATAGATCGTGACTCGCACGACGCACGCGGAAGTTGATATATTTCTATATATTTATATTCATATTTTTTGCATATACATAATATAGTGACTAAAAGGGACTTTTCATATACATAATATAACGAAAGGACTTTCCATATACATAATATAGCGACTAACAAAAAAGAGTTAGAGTGCATAACAATTGATCTAGGAAAAATTGTTATCAAAGATTTAAGTGAAAGAAAAACTAAAAAATATAAAACAAGCTAACAAGTGAAATAACTAAAGTGAAGGGAGTAATGATTTTTGAAATTCCAAATCTCTAATTATTAAAAATTATAAATGTCTTCTATAGAAAATGTGAATGTCTTGAACAATATTCTTTTCATTCTAATAACATCGAAAACCAAAATAAAAACTCAAGTATAAAAAGATTGAATTAAGAACGGAAGAATATAAAATATGTATTTCCAGTATAACCAGAAACACATAGCCACAAACAAACAAAATTGGCAAAATAATGAATAAATCACAAAACAAACTAAAACCTTATAAAACACATGAATACATATTTAATGGAGAAAAATTAAATTTGAAACCAAGAGTAACAATCTCACCACACAAAAAAAAAACATGTAAAATTGGAAGAAAAAAATAACAAATTAAAGAAAGGAAAGAAATATATGTGTTAGTATTTTACGGCAGAACACACAAACTTAATAATAAGAGAAAGGATAATAACAAAATGATGAAAATCAATATTAAATCAATGAAAAAAAAATATTGAGCAGTTGATTTCAACTGCTGAGCCAAAACCGCAAAAAAAAGATAGCATCAGTGAAGAAGAGAATCATTGCTGCAAAAACAATAATAGAGCACAAGAAGTGAAGTAAAGTCGACAAAAGAACAACAACAACGTCATGAGGATATAAGAAAACATAATACGGGATAAAAATTGATGCAGTTAGAACGAACAGTGAAATAAAATTAGACTTTCAAAATAATAGAAGAACAATAGCTTAAAAAAAATGTTTTTAGGACATGGGCATTTGTTAAGAAGTTTAAATAAAAAAAATATTTTTAAATTTATGCATTCAACTTTTTGAAAATTTAAATATTGATATGGAAGAAATCACGTAAGAGAAGAAGTGGGGTAGCGTGGACTATGCTTTTGATTTTTAAACTCGTACTCGTGGCAATTACCACTAAGTTGCCAACACGTGTTATCCTCAGCTACGTGGCAGCAGGATGAGGCCCCATACTTGAATAAAAAAGAGGAAGAGAAAAATAGTGGTTTGGAGTGTGTGGCCATGACCTCATGAGTTGCTGATTTTGATCAAACTCATTATCTTTGTTTCCACAAGCCATACATATAGGGACAGTAATCTCATGGTATCTCATTGCTAACTGCCTCAACCCAATCCTTTTGATCACTTTGGTAAATAAAATTGTTAAGACAGTTATCTTTCTAATACTCTTTTTAACAAACATTTTCTTTTTACTAATGTGAGACTAATTTTCAATGTGTGAGATAAGGGCGGTGTCAACCAATACTAAGACCTAAAATAATCTTTAAGAAAGATCCTTGTAAAATTAATATTTTTCTTGGAAAAAACATTGTATGTTAATTTTATTTTTGGGCTTTTTGAGTTTCAAGATTGTTTGTTAAATTGTCATAAGTCATTTCATTTGAATTTTGAATTTGAAGTGGGAAAATGAGAAAAATAATATATTACTCTTTGAGTTTGGGTGAATGCTAAAAGTGGCAAAAGGAAATGTTATTTATTGATGATGCGGCAACAATGATGTAACTGATTGAAACTTCACCAAAGTTTCCTAGATCATGATTGCAATTTGTGTATATTAAGATTAAGATTAGGTTTAAGATGTCTTATGTTCATGTGTGAATGAGCATTTTAAAAATTTGATATTTGAAAGGTCGATTTACAAAATTAGTTTGGTAAAAATGAAATTAAAATTTTCCACCATAAAAAATGAAATTAAAGTGGTTATTATTTATTGATGTTTTTACTCTAAAAGTGTAAATGAATTCTCATCATCACAAATCACTAGAACGCAAATGGATTTTTTCGCTTGTGATTGGTTCATATCTCTCTCTCTCTCTCTCTCCCATTGTAACACTAGCATCACCACAACGCACACATATTCTTCCATATCTATCGTTTAATTTCAGCTTCATATTTTCTTTTTATTGAATATAAGCTTCAATGGGTTGAAGATGAAGAAAGAATCAGATGAAAAATTTAGGTATTTGAATATTAATTTAAAAAATTCATAATTTTCTTTTAAAAATATTTACATGATGGAAGCTGAAACTAGCCGAAGTCGGCTAAGTTTTCTCAACTGCGATTCATTTTTCTCCAAGCGATTGACATTGGTACGTAATGACATGATATTTGATGATATTTTAGCTATGTTTTTTAGTCATTTATTTAGTAGTTGTTGTTATTTTAGAGATGTTTTAGAGGAGTTGTTCATGGTTTAAAGAACATTTTGTATTCTTTTCATTTAAGTTCTTATAATTCTACTTTCTCCCAAATTCGGCAAATCAAGGTGTTTTTAGTTTTTTTATGGATAAATCATGTAATTCAGCAAATCAAGACATCGCACAGAGTTATAGAGGCAAGACAATGAAGATAAATGGAGGTCAAGAAGGTTTTTAGAGAGAATACGATGTTGGAAAATTATGTCCCAAGTGCCGAGATCAAGGCATGGAAGAAGAACACTCAAAGAACGATAAAAAAATGACATTTTCCGCACTTTTGGTTGGGCCATGTGCCCCAACAATTCCCCAGGAACGCCCCATGTGCCTTGCATCCGTTTGGGCCCATGATTATGGGTAATTTTTTGCTTTTGCTTGTTTTTCAAGCTAGATAAGTGAAAAATCCCAAAAACTAGTACAAGTCCTTATCCTATAAATAGATACTCGTGCACACACATTTATTTATTCAGAAGCTTGGTGGTGCAAGGTGAAAGCAAACATCAAAGAGCATTAAGAGGAGTTCCATCCTCTCTTTGTTTCTAGAGTATGTTTGTTATTATTTCTTTGTTTATGTTGGCATGCGCAAATAAGCACTCTGTGATTAGAGTTCTAAGATGAACCTTTGTCTATTTGTTAGGTAATATTATTGCAAATTCTATATTCCGATTATTGGTGACAATAGTCATTACGTTATTTTTAGTGTCATTTTCATGATGTTTTGAGTTCACAAGCAAGCTTAAACAGCAAGGAAAGCAAGAAAAATAGAAGAATTTGGATTTCCAGCAGAGTCCAATTCGCGCCCCGAATCCAAGCATTCGGGCCCCAAATTTCAGCCACAGGATGACCTTTTTTTATACGAAATAAATCGGGCCCCGAATCCTCACATTCGGGCGCCGATTTTCACAGTGCTGAGCGCATGTTTTTGCAACTTAAAGACATCCGGGCACCGATTTTTATAGCTCGAGGGCCGATTTTCACTGGCCTATATATAGAAAAGTCTGTCTTTGGAATAAGGGTTCACGATTTTAGAGAGAAAAGGCATAGTTTGGAGTGGAGGCTTTGCAGATCTGGTGGGAGACCATCAAAACTCATAGTCAATCATCCAATACTCGTATGAATCCTTGTTTTTATGTTAGTTATCTTGTACTTTAGCTATGAGTAACTAATCTCTTTGTGGTTGAGACTTAGATGAATCTGATGTAATCTTATGGGAACCCTAATTTGTTGAACTCCTTTGAATATCAATGAAAGTCTAGTTTTAATTCATATTACTTTATGTTTAATGTTTTTTGTATGTTTATCATCAACTACTAACCCTAGCTTTATAAATATGCAAATTGATCTTAGAGATTGAATGATCACTAACCCTGGCTTTCGACTCGGATCTAGGTAATAAGTTTAACCTAAGTAATCAAGCTAGAGATAGATCATTATTAGGTTATGACATAGGGATTAATGTTCTGTTAAAACCTCTAACAGTTTCGAATTCACTTAAGAGATTAAGGGGTTGTCACTTGCGGGGAGAATTCTAGGTCAGAAGATTGGGTAGAATTACTTTGTTAATCTGTCGTTAAACTAGATAATCATTGCTTGAATTAGGAGTGCAAATTACCATAGGAGAGCTTCGGAGGATTCAAAGGTCTTAACCATACTTCTCTCTAATATTCTTAAAACCAACTTTTATTGTTTTATTTACCTTTACTTTATAAAAACCAGTCCAACTGCCTAGGGCAACCATTGAATTTAATACATCCTTTATTTTAACGAACTTGCTAAATAGAAATTAACAACGGTCCTCGTGGATACGAACTTTATTATTACTTCGATAGTTTTGGTACACTTGTCAAATATCCATAAATTATGATATAAGTCTTTTATAATTTTCAATTTTTCTGAATGTTGTAATGCTAAATAAGCCCTAGATCGATCTACTTAGACCTTAGGCAAAAATAATCCCTAGATTTTCTACCTGGCTTTAACCAGAACAAGAACAAATTGAAAGTTGATTACTTATCTTAATTAATTAAGGTTTTTAAGTATGACTTTTAGATTATGATTCATCCTTTGAGAACTTTATTTGTTCTTCCCTAGTATAAGCTTAGTTGCAATAAGCAATTTTATAGATACATCACGGTTTCATTATCCAATTGTTTATCAAGTACTTAATTATAATTGGTACCGAACCCTGCATTAATCCAACAAATAAGATAGAGGAGATTCAAAGAATCTTAATCGCCTTCAAACATCTGAATCAAACCTTTCACTTTTCCGCAATAAAAAATAATACTCTTATTGTGCACACAATTCAAACTTGCAAAACCATAAACATTTACTACTTTTCAAAAAATATGTTTAGTAAATTTCCGAGTTAAACAACAATCAATATGTAGATGATAACTTACTACTTTATATCTTGTTACGGTTTGGTGCACTTGCCAAATTTTTCATCAGTACGGTTGTGTTTTGGGGTTTTAAGGTACACTAAGAAATGAATTAAATAAAGTTAAAGGATAGGGGGATTTTCCTAGGCTAATTTTATGGGTTGTGATCTTTAACTTCCTTGCTAGTGGAATTGTGGCGTCCTATACATTCAATTTTAGTCTTCTCTCATATGCATGATTTGTTGACAACGTCCTTCGTGCACAATTCCAACAGAGATCGTGTTTTCTTTCTCACTCTTAAAAGAGGTTTGTATCACTAAGAATAGGGATTACGAGTTTATTGCATCATTGTCCAATCTCATTATGTTTTGAATCAATTATGAGACTCCAAAGACCCACATTTTGAGTTTGTTGCCTTAAGAAATAATCATTTCTCTCTTTCGGATACCCTACTATCGCCTAATCTTCCATCGGCTAGGAGACTTCCTTGCCTAATAGTTTAATCATCTATTTGTCGAGATTGACTAAAAATGATTTTCTTAGTGTCTTTATGATTATTTTTAGTTGTAATCAAATGTCATTTGTGTTGTATTGTCATTTAACCCATGAAAAATGAGATGATGTCACACGATTGTCAAATTATGCATGAACAACGTCATCATTGTACCGTAAAGTAAAAGATTAACTATTAGAAATTTTTATTTGGCTTGTGATAGGTCAAAAGTTATCAACTCATACTGATCCAATTAACCTAGAGGTATTTTCTCAATTGATTAAGTGACTCATTTTCCTAATCATCAGGTCACCGATTCCTTTAAGTATCTAAGTCCATGATTTTTTTTCATTTTGTTTGAACAATGAAACTTCATTTGATATATATGCATTGTCTTCCATTTATTCTTTTGACATTTTTTATCTGATAGGTTCTTTCACTGCGAATAACTAGTGGCAAAGGCAACCCGATGAAAAATGATAATTCCTATATAGTCATTTTAGAATTTAATGTCTCCCGGATTATCATATGGATAAGTATAACAAAATAACCCTCTTGTAAGCATACATCATCAGTCGAGATTACTAGGATCCTTAATGTTTTCTTCCAAATTCCTTTCCTAATGTTATGCATTAGTTCCTCTGGTCCAGGTATCGTGTAAACGTTAACCGATCAGGAATGCTTGAAACTTCTAGAAAGACTACCTATTTATAGAGAACTTCTTCAAAAGTTCGTAAATCAGCATGAGCCTTAAGTTGTAAGTCTTCATTAGATATATTGCATGTATCCAATGCCCCTTCTTCATATTCCTCATGGACACTGATAGGACTTAGGTAAAGTGAGTTGAAGAAAGCTTTAAAAAAAATACTTTTGCTGAAATGTTCATTAGTTTCCACTGTCTCGACCTTATCGTCTACCCAAAACATGAGTCTCCAATGAAGTGTTAAGTTAACACAACCACTAGTATGTATATGGTCTCTTCCGAGAATTAAAAAATATGAAGGCTTGCCACCAATGAAAAAAAAAAGTGTATATATCACTTCCTATAGACCCACTACCAAATCAGCTATTAGAGTTCTCAGGGCATTAAACGCTACTCTCATTAAGCTAACCATTTTCATATAAGTAGAGATTAAGTCTTCCATGTTCTTACTCAGCTTCTGTAAAGTTATAAGCGGCATAACATTTACGATTGCACCCTTATCAACAATGACTCGGCTAAACATCTTGCTATTGATAAAAGCTTTGGTGACCACAGGATTGAGACGTTTAATCGTGTCTTGAATAGAATTTTCAAACAACGTATACCTTCATTTTCTTCTTTTTTCCAAGGCAGCCCATTCAGCGTCTTAAACCAACACATCACCTTCTAACATGTCCGGCTACATATCATTTCCCCAAAACTCAACAGGGATAAGTATCCCAAATGTGTTAATTTCTACCATGTTGCTATCAGTATCATCTTTGAACATGATATCAAAATCTAAGTTCTCAAGGTTTTCTAAAAAATCTCCATATTCTTCATCCCCCCACCGGTTCAGAAAGCTAGTCAATATAACCATATTTTTCTGACTATCTCTGGGGTTGTAGGGAATTGAAGAATACCTTCTTTCGTTGATTTTGGTTCATTTTCACCTATCTTTGGCATGTCAGTATTTTATGTATGAACATCTATTGTTTTTAGGCTAAACTTGTTTGGCTCATCAGCAAGGACAACTTCTTCGTTAAAAGTAGCCTCGTGGTCGGTTGGTAAAGCCTCACCTAAAAATTTGGATACATCAAGCGATTAAACCTCCTTTTTCCAAATCTTGAACTCTAGCAATTAGTTGTAGCGTCTATTGCATCATTAGCAAAGAGAGTTTCCTATGTTGCATTCATTTCCTCTACTACCAACGATCAATTTAATAATACAATTTTGCGGTAAAAAATTATCATGTGTCATATTATTAGGTTTGTTTGATATCATGGTGTCCATTGGTGTGTGTGTGTATATATATATATTTATTATATCATTTTATCATTATTTTTTATGTTGTTTTATTTTTTATATTGACTTATTATAAATTATATGCTTTAATTTTTTTGTCCATTAATTATTTATTTCAAAATAAAATTACATTTTTTATAAAAATACTTTTGTTAAATTTATTCTTTGATTCATTTAATTAGCTTAAAATAATGTCTAATAAAAATATTATCTACATGTTTTTCAAGAGAAAAGAGATAGTAATTTGTGGAACACGATCTTATACATTAATTACAGAGTGCGGGTGATATAGAATGAAAATTAATAAAATAAAATAACATCTATTCCTTAAATAACTAATTAACATATTTCATTTTATTCTATTTTATTTCATCACTACGTCAATTTAAACGTATCGAAAATTCATATAGTGATATTAAAAAGAAAATTAGAAAAGTGATATTAAAAATATTGTTTAGCAAATAATTTCAGTATTACTGTTAAATTATATATCAAATACAAATTATGTTTTATTATGGCCCATGTAGCATGCATTGTTTGGCTACCCTTGCAAATATCGGCATTTTAAAACAAAAAAAAAAGGAATAAAGGAAATGTTGAAAATATTTTAAGTTAAAGAATTGAGCAAGAAAAACAAATACAAATTTTAATAAAAAAATTGGTTGAAGGGTAACATTAAATTTTGACTTTAATATTTTTTTAAAGATTTTTTTTAATATGCACTATATATTATTTACTTAATAATTTATTAAAAATTTATAATATTTATAATATTATGTATAATGATAATATTTTAAATTTTTACCTTAAAGAAAAGATAATATTTTAAATTTTTATTATTTGTAAAAAAAATAAATAAATTTGTATTCGAAAAAACCATATAATATTATATTCTGTGAATAGTATTTCAGTAAATCTAAAACTATTTTATTAATATTTTTCATTTTACTTAAGTCTCTTACTTTTTCGTGGTTGAAGGCGAAGTTTGCTTCTCTTCCCTTCAATTATCATGGGTGGTGGCTTAGTCTGTTTACTATGTTGGGCATAGGCTAATTGTTTTTTCTTTCCCTGCTTCTTCTCTTTGTACAGGTTCCTTCTGTAAATATTGTTTGACATTGGTGTCCTTTCCTTAGTACATCTTGTGCTAGGAAGGACTCTTTTGATTTGGTAATATATTCCATTTTAGACTTTTAAAAAAAACATTTTATTTTACATTAAATATTTTATAAACAGAGTAACTAATAAATATTAGATAAGATCAAATCGTTTATCTAAAAATAAGGTAAAAAGATAAAATAAAACATCGAACGAAATAAAAAGTTTTATTTTAAACAACAAAATAAAAATAAAAAATAAAAAGTTGATATGACTTCTTTAGCAAAGGGATAGTAAATTATTATATGTGATTTCATTTGAACGTCTATTGCATCTTTAATTAGCAAAGAGTGTTTTCTATCTGCCTTCGTGTCTTCTGTTGCGAACGATCAATTTACTAATATGATTATGCGATAAACAACTGTTATATGTGTCTTATAGTTAGGTGTCACATCATTAATTCAATTGATCATGTCCCTCTATCGTTATTTTTTATTTTGACTTATTTTTTATATTGACTAATTAGAAATTATATGCTTTAATTTTTCTATCCTTTAGTGTTTATTTCAAAATAAAATAATTTTTCAATTAATATTTTAGAATAATACTTTTGTTAAATTTATTTTTTTGGTTCATTTGATTAGGTTAAAATAATGTCTAATAAAAATATTATTGACGTGTTTTTCAAGAGAAAAGAGATAGTAACCGGTGGAACACGGTCTTATGCATTAATTACAGAATGCGCGTGGATTGATGATATAGGATGAAAATGAATGAAAAAATTGAAATAAAATAACATATACAACAAAAAGTGGTTATTCTTGGCTTATATCTCAACATCATAATGTAATTTCTCAAGGATCTTGGTCGTGGATTTGGACGTTACAACTCTCAGCCAGTGTGCAATTTTTCTTATGGCAAACATGCCACAAGTCTCTCCTAACTAGAAGTATCTTGTGTCATCATAGAGTCATTTTAACGCCTACTTGCCCTTTCTGCAATGAAGATGAAACTATTGCCCATTGTCTAATGTTATGTCCACGGTCAGTTGAAATTTGGATTGACTGTGGGTTTAGAGATGTTGAAGCAATGTGTCACAAAGTTGGTCTAGACAATACTTCAAAGATCCTTGCAACCTTAGTGGATGAAGTGGGTATCTTAGCTCCATTGA
>Ga0228711_1010432_pt1 | contig 12210 bp, 5 predicted proteins | sample MedpolnodulmetaG_2_FD_177996 | JGI IMG/M metagenome (GOLD analysis project Ga0228711, IMG submission 177996) | Root nodule microbial communities from Medicago polymorpha collected in Santa Monica, California, United States - brown nodules | ecosystem: Host-associated > Plants > Roots > Nodule...
CTTAATTCTACTTAATTCCACTAAACTCCTCTAAATACTAATTCAGCCCTTCAAGTCTAATTATTCTATTTTTAATCATATTCTACTAAATAATAAAATAAAGTCATTTAACAAAATAACAACATACCACATAATCAATTAAATCATATAATTAGACTCTAAACCCAATAAAATAATTAAATAGATAAATTGGACGTTACAGGCTCTCCTCCATCAGTTGGTTTGATTAATGGGCCTTTACCCCTTCAATGGTCTGGTTAATGGGTTTTACCTCTTTAGTGGTTTGATGAATAGGTTATCTCCCCTTTAGTGTTGATTAATGGGTTTTACCCCTTGAGTGGTTTGATTAATGGGTTTTTACCCCTTCAGTGACTTGATTAATGAATGTTTACCCCTGCAATGGTTTGATTAATGGGCTTTTATCCCTTCAGCGGTTTGATTAATGGACTCTAGCTCATCAGTGATTTGATTATGATTACTGCTCTTCCCCCAACACAAAACGCTCGCACCCTGCAGCCATGCCCAAAATGCCCATGCGCTAGTTAACTAGCGTAAGTGTAAAATAATGCGCAAGTTAAGTGGAGTGGCGCAAGTTAAGTTGAGTGGCGCAAAGTAGCTACTTTTTTTTAATTTATTTTTTCACTTTATTCTAATCTACTTATTTTCTAATTTATTTGTTCACTTTATTCTAATTTGTTTATTTTGCTAAATTATTTGTTCATTTTATTCTAATTTATTACTTTATTAAAATTAATTTATTTACGTATTTACTTTATTCTAATTTATTTATGAACTTAAAATAAATATTGATTCGATTTTAGACATTAAATAAATACAAATATAAATAAAAGGAAATGAACTAAATTAATATTTATTCATTAAATACAAAATTAGAAAATAAAAGCAAATATAAATAAGAAGGAATGAACAAAATTGAGGTATATAACAATATATCATTTTATTAATAATTCATACAATACAATAATTCATAGAATAATTTATTCGAATTCACTAAATCTACTTATTTTCTCCTTCTCGGGGTAAAAAGTGATCAATTTTCTTGGGGTAAAATAGTGAGCAACCTTCTTGGGAAAATACATTATCAACCTTGGGCTAAATTTAAATCTATTTTTTTTTACCCCAAACAATAAAGAGAAAGAGAGGGAGAGAGTGGAGAGAGGAAGAAAGTGATATGGTGTGAGGAATTAGGAAAGTATGGAGGAGTATTTATAAGTGGTAATGGTAGTATAGGTTATAAACATCATTAATGTGGTCAAAAAATGTGTAAAATTTGGTAAAAAAAATGTGTGGATTGAATGTTGAAATACTGACCACAGTTCAAAAAACGTTTGTTCTTCAGCTCTGACCACCGGCGAACATGCGTGAGTTAACTCGCGCACATGCCAATGGTGCGAGACTGAAGTCACGCAGAACTTATAACGTGCGTGAGTTAAGACATGATGCGTGAGTTAACTCACGCAGGGGTATATTTGGAAATCATTCTGGGCGCGAGTGTTTTGTGCTGGGGGAAGAGCAGAATTCTTTGATTATTTAGCTTTACCCCATCAGTGGTTTGATTAACGGGTTTTACACCATTAGTGATTTGATTCACACGTACAACATGTGGTCCACAATGCCATACAACTATTCACAACGATTAACATGTCACAAATGCTAGCCATTCAATTAAAAAAGTAATAAATGTTGTGGTTCAACTTTTCCATGAAGGGAAAGAACTCCCCTTTCCCATACTAAACTCCACCTTGCTAGAATATATAATGTTTTAAAAGGCCCTTGTGAAAATTTCAGTATATAACTTGATGAAACAAAACTGGACAAGCAAGATGGGAGGTCATACGATCATACAAGTTTCATGCATATATTCATACATTTATTCATATACATATACATGCATGTAACATGCACAATATCATTTATACATGCTAGCGTTAATCACCCTGAGTCTTGCTTTAGCCATATCATCAAAAAATGTCATCCTCAGTGTGTCTAATCCAGATGTATTACCAATCAACAATATTCAAACAACATGTTCTCCATCGAACAACATTTTGACCGTTTTTAAAATTTTTACTCATTTTTAAAAAGCTGAGAAGTTTCGCCGTTTCAGACAAAATTTCAACAAAAATATTTTAAAATACCATTTTAAGTGTTTTATTATTTGTATTATTTTTATTAATTTTCCTTTATTAATTTTCGTTTTTTTTATTTGTTTTTAATCTTTTTTATATGTCCAAGTTTCTTTCTTTATTTAGCCCAATTCCAGTGCAAGTGGCAGATATTTTGGTTTCTTTCTTTTTTATTATTTGTTTTTTATACTTCCATCCAAGCTGCAAGGGTATTTTGGATGAGGTGTCCCTTTCAGACTGAACCAAACCCTTGCAGCTTCGACGAAAGTAGGACCAACGAATATCTGCCACCTTGACTGGAATTGAACTAAAGTCAAAGAAACGGACATTTAAAAATGATTAAAAACAAACTAAACAAATAAAAATAAAAATTAAGAAATATAAATAAAAACAAAAGTGAAATAAAAATGATACAAATAATTAAACACTTGAATGTCTTTCGGAACCAAATGAGGTATTTTAAAACAACTCCCTATCAAAATTTCATAGCTTTTACAAAACAAGTAAAAAATTTAAAAACGGTAAAAAAATTGGGCAACATGGAAGACCAGTAAAAGAACACACTAATTTTATTTTTATTTTTTTACATTTTTATACTTATTTATGTTTTGTAAACTGTAATGACGTCACTTCTTTCCTCTTTGCGTCGGTCTAAAACTGTGTACATCAAACAGTGAACTCCTTAAGGTCTCTGCATTTTTTGGCATTTTCATTTCTTTTAGATAAAAGACAAACATTCTTCATTTCTTCAAACCAAAAAATGTAAAAAATGGTTAAGATTGCCTCAATTCGTATAAAGGGAAAAAGATAAAGATAAAATGACCATTAAGAGAAGAATCCGTAAACAGGTGCTGATTTCGTACCAAAGGTTTCAATCAAATCAATCTTTAGCATGAAAAATTAGTTCTTTTTTTATTTTTATTTTGGTCAGTTAACGTGATGGCTAGCTAGAATTCACGGGAAATAACCCTGCATATAATAAAGATAAAAATAAAATGACCATTAACAGAAGAATCCGTAGACAGGTGCTGATTTCGTACCAAAGGTTTCAATCAAATCAATCTTAGGGAAAAATAGAGTTGAACATAAGATTCCAATCATATCAAATTAATAAATAAAATGATATATTTTATTACTTATTTTTTTATAACAGGTCAATAAACTTAACTTGTAATGTAGAGTTTAATTAGTCCAAATCAACATTGAACTAACGCAAAACAATTTGTGCAAGTCAAGAACAACGAAGCCTCAGAGATCTTGGTGGACAAATAATCATCACATGGGAGATCCCATCAAGAGTAGCAAATATTTTCTAACATCACAGGCTAAAAATCACACAAATTAACAATTTTAAGAAATAAAAGAAAAAACAATGAAAAAAAGTAGAAAAGAATAAAAACAATTCAAATTCAAAATTGCAAAAACAAAAAAAATAAAAATTGATTGATGTAGTCAGAAGTAGCTGATTATGAATATCATTTATGAATAATATCAATCGTAATCCGTCAATTTTTCATCCTTCAACATCAAAACGCATACAAAAAAAACATAAATATGCTAAAACAATTTATATATTTAAGGTTAAATTAAAACAAAAACTGTATCTATCTTGTCACCGGAAAATCCCGTAGAGAAGGATATCCGGAGCTAAAGATAGAGTGCACGCGTACAATTACGCGTGCACATGTAAAACAAACATTAATATTGCCTAATGATAGATTCCTTGTCATACACATCGATGACCAAAGAATTGCAATATCAGGCTTAGAAAAAATTGTTTCAACAAGAACAGATAAATAAATTAAACAAAAACTATAGAACACAGACAGATACGGACACAAGACACGCCTAATTTGAAGAGTATTTGTAATAAACAAGACTCAGAGAGTTGCATAATGTGCTCAAGGATGAATCATAAGATTCATCTCATACAAGAGGTGTCAGAATAAAGCAATATTCATCCTCGTCTATGTTTAAACAAATAATTAACAAAAACTGAAAAGAAAAATAAAATCGAAGAACAAATAGAGAGAGAGAGAGAGAGACAGAGAAGTGGGTGCGGCTACATCTGCGAAACAGAGAAGCGAACAGAATGTAAATTAGGGTTTGATAAAGTTTCTGAGAGGCTTGTGGTTTTTTATAGGCTTTTTGTTAGGGTTAGTATCTACTTGAAAATCTTGTTAAAAGTTTGGGCTTGTATGGGTCGAGATTTGTTGTTGTGTTTGTTAATCGCACATTGCCTTTTTTATTCACACCCCTATACCTCTGTTTTCAGATTTAAATACGCCTTGTGTTCCATAATCCATTGAGACTTTGTTTACTTAAAAGTACTTATACTAAGGCTTTTTTTTGGGAAACAAGTGTCAATAATTGATAGGTTAGCTTATAATATATGAGAATAACTGATAAACTAGTTAGCGTATCTTACTTATTTCTAATATTAATAACAATGTTAAGAAAATGTGTCAACCCTAATCCTAATCAATAAACATTGTCTTTCAATTTTAAATCACAACTGCATTGGTAACATACACACTTTCTAATCCAATAAACTCACACCAATCTTCTCTTCCACTTTCCAATAAACTCTCTCTTTCCAATATTCTTCTACTACCGTCCCTGGAACTCTCTCTCCATTGCCTCCCTCCGTCGTATCATCTTCCACGCCGTCAGTTGCGGCGATGATGTTATAATCACCGTTGCCGTAGCATCTTCAACGAAGATGAATTATGAATCCATTATTGTCAAATAGTAACTTTTTTTAACTTTTTTTTTTATTAAGAACTAGATTTTGAATAAATTATGAATCCCTCTTTTTTATGTTGGTGTTTTGTTTTCTTCATGGTAATTATGTATGTCATTGGTGGTTTTGTTTTCTTCATGATAATGTTAATCGATTCGACTCCAACCGAACATACATTTTCGTTCCCAGACAAAGTCCTCAGGAACATGTCTAACATTCAAGAAGGTATGTGGTTGCACATTATTTTGTAGTTAATATATTTTTTTATTTTGTATGTTAATATATTTTGATAATCTGTGGTGGGTCATAATTTAGACATTGAATGAATTTTGGGTCATGATTTCAATTTCTCTGTTCGACTTTTTCTTCTCTTCGTTCTTCCCTTTGTGTTTGGAGATTTTGTTTTTTTTTGTTGGTTTATACTTATTTGATCTTGATTGTAGATTTATCTCTATTATTGATGGACTTCTCTTTGTTGTTGCAGACTAAAATGTCATAATTGGGTGCAGAGCTATCCATGTGTGATTGCATTCCTCTATTTTATCCATTGTGAAATTTGATAGTGTACCTTTTATCGCCCTACTGCTACCTCATCAGTGTTTTTGTATTACTCTCAAGAATTTGATAGTGTAACCTCACTGAAGGAAATTTGACCGACTCAGCTGACACTTGATCACTAGACCTTTTAGTGTAGTTTTATCGGCTTATTTGTTTCTTCATGTTATATTAGTTGAAGTCATTGGTCCTGACTTTTTATTTGTAAAAATGACTAGGGTTAATTATAACATTACTCCTATATCCCTCTTTAACTTTTTAAGCATGTTTACTATCTACATATTTTTTCTTTTAAGATATTATAAATCAACCTTCTATATTACTCTCCAACTTTAATGCAATTTTTCTTTATGTTATTAACATTTCAAGGTTTTTTTTATTTTATTGTTTTGTAGGTTTCTTTTGGTTGTTGTTTGGTGTTGAGTGTAAAAGAGAAGAAATTATTAAAGAGCAGTTGAATCTGAATCAGGTTTATTAAATGACTATCTTCAACTTCAAATTGATAAAACAAGGTGAAATTTCATTTAAATTTAGTTGGCGTCTTTTTTTCTTGAGTATTGAAATCTTGATGAGATAGCTAGGTAAAGTTAGTCCGAGAAAAAAATGCCGCTCAAGTTATAGATTTTCTTTAAATTATGGGTTCTCTTGGTTTACAAATTCACTGTCTCATTCCTCTCTATTTATATCTATCTCTATATAGAGATGTGTTTTGTGATTTTTCTGCAGTTGTGTTGAATTTAGATGCAGATTGTAAACGATGGTGCTTTTAATTAGCCATGCCTCTATTCTAATTCCTATGTGTAGTCTTTATGAACACCTTAATTAAAAAAACCACTCTGTAAGATGCACACTCTATGAACACCTCAATTTTTTCCGGTTCCCTCATCACAATGTGTTCAACAAGCTTAGTGATGCATTGTTTTCATATGAGTGGTTGGAATTGATATGAATCAGGTTTATTAAATGACTATATTCGACCTCAAATTGATAAAACAAGGTGAAATTTCATTTAAATTTAGTTGGCGTCTTTTTTTTCTTGAGTATTGAAATCTTGATGAGATAGCTAGGTAAAGTTAGTCCAAGAAAAAAATGTCGCTCAAGTTATAGATTTTCTTTAAATTATGGGTTCTCTTGGTTTACAAATTTATTGTCTCATTCCTCTCTATTTATATCTATCTCTATATAGAGATGTGTTTGGTGATTTTTCTGCAGTTGTGTTGAATTTAGATGCAGATTGTAAAAGATGGTGCTTCTAATTAGCCATGCCTCTATTCTAATTCCTATGTGTAGTCTTTCTGAACACCTTAAATAAAAACCACTCTATAAGATGCACACTATATGAACACCTCAATTTTTTTCGGTTCCCTCATCACAATGTGTTCAACAAGCTTATAGTGATGCATTCTTTTTATATGAGTGGTTTGAATTGATATGAGTGACGCCAATATGAAATATCTTTGGGTAGCCAATTGTTTGTGTTCATGCCTCTTCAATTTCTATTGATTGCAAATTTGGATGAGTTTTAATTTTTTTTTGTTTCCTTCATTCATTTTTGCCCTTCCAACCATTTTTCTTTCCATACAATCAATCTTTTTTTTGTCAAGCAGTTCTTTATTATTTGGACAATTTGTTACTAAAATTTTAGTCCAGTCGTTATTTTGTTGGGTAAAAGGTTGTTACAGATATCTTATATTTTCATATTATTACAACTACGGAAGATACAAGCGACTGCGAAAAAGCATCTGGTGCCAAAGATTAAATCGTTAGTTCAAGAAGGTTCCAATTATGTTGTGGAAAATACCCGCTTACTGGCCATAGATTTAAACTGACCTTGATTGATCGAACCATTTGGACCAAAGTTGAAGAAAGTCTGATACCTTCTAACCATCTTTATTTCGTGACTTTCAAGGATGTCTTGGACTCGGACAGAGATAATAAGTACTTAGGTAAGGCAGATTGGTTGATTATTTTTGTTTTTTTTAACTGTTGCATATTTTATAAAAAAGTTTATGACTGTCAAATATACTTTTTAGATGTTATTGGACACAGTTGTGGAAAGGGATGAAATAAAAGACAAAGAAATCAATGGACCTAAGAGCAAGCTGCTTGACATTACATTGGAAGATTCTGAGTGAGTGCTTTTCGAAATATATATTATTTGGATTATGCAGAATAATTTTTTTGCGTGTGAATTATGCTATAGTTTAATATTCAAGGCGTGCCATGCGTACGCCAGGATACTGTAGTTTAATATTCAAGTAGAATCTATATAAGTTTGTTACTTTACTGAAAAAAAATACATGCAAAGTGATAAAATAATATGTTGGCCTTGATAAGTATATTGGATTTCTCTGATTTGTTTATAATGCAAAGATGAGTTACCCACTCAGACTTACACCAGAGATAAGCAATGAGTTTCTAATACTTGCAATATATGACATTGTTATATTTATGGGTTATGAATTACTGATACTTCATTCAATTATTTTTACCTTAGTTCTAATGATGTGGTCGAGCCTGAATTCAACAATGAGTTAAAAATAATATGGATCAAAATATTTGTAGTATTGTTAGATTATATTCCATTTTTAAATGTTTGTTGCATCTTGCCAGAACGTTGTTTCAACATCTCAAATCATCATGTTACTAGAACCTCCTTGCAAAATTTTAGCTATTTATGCTAATATTGCTTCTTTTTATGATCATGCATTGAAGTATTATATGTGTTATCATATGCAGATTTTAGTGTTAGATGATGAACTGTTAAAAAGTTATACATTGGCTGAAATTGAAAGGTTGTTGCAAGGCCATGGAAAAAATAAGAAAGTTTGTTGCAAGGCTATGGAAAAAATATGCAGATTTAGTGCTATCGTATTACTTCTGCCATGCCCGTCTAATTATATAATGTGTGTGTGATAATTTTTTTGGGGATAATCGTGCCTATGTTGTTCATTATTGAGACTTTATATGTTCAGAAATTAATGATGTAGTATTACAAAAATTTTATTTTAAATTTTGTTGAATGTGTTGTCTATTTTTATTGGGACAAGTAAAACATTTACTTGGAGGTCAACCAGTCTTCTCTCATGGTCAGCTTTATGTGACGATTTCAAGAGTGACATCGAGAAATGGTCTTAAAATTTTGTTGACAGATGAAAACGGCGATTGCATGAAAACTACATTAAATGTGGTTTATCAAGAGATTTTTCAACATGTGTAATCATACATCATTTAAGTAATGAGACACTATTCCGATTTTGTCAAATTAATTATAATCATAAGTGATGGATTGTATCGCAGTACAATATTTTGCAAAGATATATATGACCCGTGCGGCAGCACTGATGAAGCAACATTGGTGACAAGGTGTATGTGCCTAGACTGTCATTGCAACCTTCAGACACTAGAATTCCCTTCAAGTTTCAACGTAGGCAGTTTTTTATAACCGTTTTTTTGCAATGACCATTAACAAAAGCCAAGGGCAATCATTGAAACAAGTTGGCATCTACCTACCACAATTTGTATTCTCTCATGGCCAATTATATGTCGCAGTTTCCAGGGTTACATCAAGGAAAGGTTTGAAAATACTCATAACTGATGAAAATGGTGATTGCATTGATAACGCAACCAATGTCGTATACAAGAAAGTATTTCAGAATGTATGAACTTCTACATACAATACAAGAATCATTTAGCTTATTTTGTAATTCACTTTATCTAAAATTTTCGTTAATTGTATTTTCATATTATGCTTAATTTTATTTGTTACTATATGAGAATGGCTTGGAACTATTTATCAACGTGTATATATATATTACGTGTTATATTATACTATATTTTAATCCACACTATAAATGCCCGTGCGCCAGCACGGGTAGGGGATCTAGTAGTTAGCGTATAAGCTAGCTTATAGAATTTGGAGTATTCCGTAAAATTTATAGTTAAATTTAGATTGCTTTGGTTCTTTGAAATGTGCTCCTCCTCAAAGTTTCTGGTTCGATTTTATCATGTGGCGATTTCGATGGGTTAGTTTAACTTCTTAAAAAAACAGTTGAATTAGCTTATAAGTATGAAAAGACAGAAAAAATATATATTTAATTATTAAAAAATCAATTAAGACTATAAGAGTAAAATTGAGGTAAAAATTGATGCGCTTATAAGACAAATAAGCTCGTGAGAAAGTGAAAGTTACCAAACGTATATTTTTAATAAACGCAAATATATCAATTGTCAAATAGACCCTAAGTAACTAAAGAGGTTAGCTGATAGATAACAAATGATTTTATATAAAATAATTGATAAATTAGTTGATAGATGAAAACTTAGTAATCGGAATTTAGAATATTTGATAAATAGATTGAAATTGGACCCAAGTCCAATGATTATCTGCAAAAAATATCGACGATGGACGAATAAATACCCATATTGTTGAGTTTGTGTTAGAGTAATTACTCGTAAATTTAAATGGGTATCGGTGCGGGTACGGACTCTCTTGTACCCATGCGGCCCCACAACCCGCATATTATAGACTATAACTATAGTTTTATATAATACTAAATTAACTAATTAATCAAAGTCTTTGATATTTCTTGTAATATGCATTTTTTTATATATAATTTAGATGTTGTTTATTTGGTTAAACATTGATGTGTGTAATATTTTATAAGTTTATTTGAAAGAATTTAGATCATATTTCAATTACATTGTGAAGTTTTTTTTTTGTTATTTATTGGCATTTTGTTGCCAAAATGTGGATAATAGACGCAGATACAAATACTTAGGTGCCCATGAGAGGGGTGCACATTGTCAAATGACCAGTGTTTATAAGCTAAAACACAACTCGAATTAGCCTATGAAAAATGCTACTACAAGTCAACGAAAAATATTATTATAAGACAATAAATGAATGATCATTAGCAAAAATCTCTTGAGCGGAATTGCATATACTTTAGTTATATATTTTTTACAAGCTTGTAAAAAATATAAAACTAAAGAATAAACACATTTTTGCAAGTTGCCATGAGCTATAGAAACTTTTCAACCATTTGGTGAGATATAATGATCGCATCTTGATGTCATATGATGATATCATATAATGGTGTCACATGTTTTTATCCCAAGATCATATATTTGAGATAAAACTTTGATGGATCATTTATTTATTTTCTTAATGGGTTGAAATATATGTAGACTTTTTTGCTGATTTTGTTATCTTCTGATATGTGCAATAATGCATTAATATGTTTTGATGCATTGCCTTTTAATGATCTTGATTTCTATGACAATTTATTCATTGATGAGACAAAGAGAATAATATTTATTCTTGATCTTAATTATGTAGATCTTGACACTACTCAAAAGCTAATATTTGTCATTTTCTTTGTTTGTTGTTTTGATGAAGATATTTCGTCATCTTTGTGAGGTCAAAATGTTCTCTTCATTTGGTTAGGACATTCTCAATGAAACCTTTCTCACGAAACACATTAGTAGACAACAGAATAATAATTTTAATATGTTTGTAATCCTTACAACATCAAATGAAAAATGAAATTTGGGACTTAATAATAGAAGATGCAAATTTGGAGAGAGAAACCCAAAATAAAGGAGATAATGGAGGTGCAGCCACCTCTCCTGAAAATGACTTGGAGATCCACAACCTTGATGAAGAATTTGACGGATTTGGAGATGAATTGGATTTGATAGACGTTGGGCTTGATCAGAATGTCTTGAATGACTTGTTGTATTAGTGCTTTTATGATGTTTAAGAAATTGATGTTTTAAGATGATGCTTTATTTTTTGATGAACGTCTTTAGATGATGTTTAAGACAATGAGAATGATGACTAATGAAAGTTTTTTTAGCGAAATATTATATTTCTTAGTTTCTTTTATAATTTTGTCTATAAGGTGGGATCTTACAATCTATGTTTTTCTATACCACAACGACCTTTAGTGGGATACCAATTTTGACAACCTTGATAAAGTATTTTCATGATACATGTGTTGGTAAAAGTAAAATACAAAACATATGTATTGTTTTTTTGCTACTGGACATAACATGTGTATTATTCCTTTCATGTGGTAATCCCTTCAATTTCCTTTTTATTTTATAGTAATTTATCCTTTCGATTTTGTTCTTCAAATATTAGGTAGTACTAATGTGCCGGGTGTATTTACGGAGTACATGAATCGCATTTTTCATACTTATTTGGATCGCTTTGTTGTTGTGTTCATTGATGATATTTTGATATACTCTAAGTTCGAGGAGGAACATGCTGAGCATTTGAAGATTGTTTTGCAAGTGCTGAAGGAGAAGAAGTTATATGCCAAGTTGTCAAAGTGTGAATTTTGGTTGAATGAGGTGAGTTTTCTTGGCCATATTATTTCTGGTAGTGGTATTGCTGTGGATCCGTCTAAAGTTGATGTAGTATCACAATGGGAGACTCCTAAGTCGGTTACCAAGGTTAGAAGCTTTTTGGGTTTGGCAGGTTATTACCGCAGGTTTATAGAAGGATTTTCAAAGTTGGCACTACCGTTAACTCAGTTGACCTGTAAGGGTAAAGCTTTTGTGTGGGATGTTCAATGCGAGAACAGTTTTAATGAATTGAAGCAGCGGTTGACGACAGCTCCGGTTTTGATTTTACCGAAGTCAGATGAACCTTTTGTTGTGTATTGTGATGCGTCTAAGTTGGGTTTAGGTGGTGTACTTATGCAGGATAATAAGGTAGTAGCTTATGCATCGAGGCAGTTGAGGATTCATGAACGA
>Ga0228711_1010435_pt1 | contig 12209 bp, 6 predicted proteins | sample MedpolnodulmetaG_2_FD_177996 | JGI IMG/M metagenome (GOLD analysis project Ga0228711, IMG submission 177996) | Root nodule microbial communities from Medicago polymorpha collected in Santa Monica, California, United States - brown nodules | ecosystem: Host-associated > Plants > Roots > Nodule...
TTTTATGCATAAATATGGGAATTTCTGAATTTGGTAGGGTCCGTGTTTGATTTCGCGATTTATGAATTTCCTATACTCAAATGATCTTAGGTGGGATCACGAGTTTGACAACCATTGTAAAAATTAAGTTAGGGGCCTTTTGGTCAACACAAACTGTAAGAAAAAAAAACGAGGAGAAAAAACTGGAAAAAGAATGAACTTCAGGCGTAAAACAATGAAGAAAACGAGGGAGGGTTGTGCATCCGTTATAATAGTGGCATTTTATAGTAGATTCACAAAACCAAGAGAAGATTTCAAGCCATTTTCAAGTTTCTTGTGAAACTGCTTTTTTGTGGTCAACTGTAATTAAATTAAAAAGACCAAGGACTTGTCAGTAGTTGGCAAAATTCAATGGATCGTTGGCTTACTTTCCAGTTTTTAAATTTTCTTTTAAAGTTGAAATAAATTAATATCAATCAATGTATATTAAAAATTGTATCTTCCCTTTTTTTCCAAAAAGGGGAAAAAAGATAAACATCAACCCAAATACAATGAAAAAATAACATTATTTTAAAAAAGCTTTTTTTTTTTCAAAAAATATCCTATTATTTTAATGTAATCAAATTAAGTAGTATTGAATTAACAACAATTTATCTTTTTTTTTGTTTGAACAGCAAAATTTATTAAAAACCAGATCTCTAATCAAGATGAATCGAGACCGGTAAATCAAAGACTACAAAGGCGCCGTATGTAGGCAGAACACCCAAAATAAACACCCATATAATCATCATCTAACTAATGCCTGAACCTTCAACACCCAAAAGACCCACCACCACCAAAAACCAACTTCACCAGCTAAATCAAACTCCAATGCGAGCAACCACCGTATACAAAATTCATACACACCCATAGCCACTACTCACACCCAAAAAAACTCCCCAAATCAAGCAACATCTTCACCTCCTCATAGCTGAGCCACACCTGACCTATTCCAACACTCATTCGGCTTCCACCACCTCTCTACCCTCGGTCCACCGAGGAAAAAACACCAAATAAGACCAAACAAAACATGAATCAAAGCACTGGCGTGACGTGTCAAAATGCCTTTATTAAATTTCCAAGATGGAAATTTATTAAAATGCCTTTATTAAATTTCCAAGACGGACGTGAACAAATTTCTTAACCATAATTTATACTTTAAGTTTTTCATCCAAAATATTATTAAAAAAATTAAATTCCCATTATTTAATTTATTTTTCATTATAAATGTGTTTTTCATAATTTATTTGGGGGGTTTTTGTTCCTAGTTTACTAGATACATTCTTGGTAGTCATCGTGAGCTTAACTCAGTTGGTAGGGACAAATGCATAATATATGCAAGGTTTGGGGTTCAAATCCTGACCACCACCAAAAAAAGATACATTCTTGGTAATGACTTTGATTAGAAAATTTTATAGGAGTTTTTTTTCCTAGGTACTTTTAAAAAAGATTTCTGATTAACATACATATTATTTATGGGAATTATTTAGAGATTTATAGGTAATTACACATCAATTTATTCTCCCCTCCATGGGTATTTATTCCCACCCTTCTCCTTGGGAATAAAACAACTTTCCTAACCCAAGATCGTTTATATGAGATGGCGCGGGTCTCTTCTAGCTTAACCAAGGTCTTGGGTTCAAATCCAGCCTTGGGCATGCAGACGCAGCAGCATTAAAACTCTTAGAAAGAGTTTGCCGCCCATTTGGGTGCCACAAGGCTCAAGAGATTAGTCTCTGCAGTTGTACGTGAAGAAGATACCTAGTTTACATAAAAAAATAAAAACTTTCCTAGGAATCTTTTATACACAGGAATAAAATCTAAAAACTTAACAAACATAAGAACGCATATTTCCTATCCTTTTATTCCTGGACATCTACAAAGATAACTTGACACAAACATAGTTTATTTGTCCCACCCTTTCTTGCAAAACCCTAAGTTTCATAAATCTTGTTGTAGAGTCTGTGAACCAAAGTTGTTGTTTTTCTCTCTAACAGTTAAATCTATGTTGTGAATAGCGTCGTAGTGTTGTGGCAAGGCCCTACACTTCCACACCATTGGCCTGCGAAGTGCTTGTGGCAGTCGTAGATGCTGCATATAGTGGTTGAGTAGTGGTGCCATCTCGCATGCACAACATTTTCTTGACGTCGTTTTGGTAGAAAATTTATAGAAAACTTTAATTTTTGAATTGTTTCAATTTATTAAGGGTATATTGGTATTTTCATACCCTTTTAGTGACCTAATTATCTTAACTCATGTGTATATAAGAGCACAATTGTGGCCGCCGCATCTTGTTTTGTTCATTCTTATCTTTGAGATCCTTTGATCCAACATTGCTGCCCTGTTCCTTCTTCTTTGAGGGTGTGTTTGGCTGTGAGAAGAAAGTGAAAAGAGAGAAATAGGTGAGAGAGAGAGAGTATGAGAAGAGAGAAATAGATGAGAAATAGAATAGATTTGATAGGTTGCTTGGTATAAGAGAAAGAAGAGAGAAATAGAAGAGAGAGAAGTGTGTTTAATTTTAAATTTGATTGATTTTTTCTTTTTGGTCAAGTTTATTTTGTCTTTTAATATAATTTAGTTATTATTTTAGTTATTAATTTACATAATTAATTTTATTATTATTTTAATAAGTAAATTAATTAAAACATACCCCTTGATAATAGCACATACCCCTTCACGTGTTAGCATTCAATCAAAGAAAAATAAGGCACCAGCTTTGAAACGTAGGGGAGGACAGTTTTGGAATTAAACACGTCAAGACACTTTCTTCTCATAAGTGAAGAGAAATAAGAAGTAGGTGGGACCTATGAAATATAATCTCTATTCACTAACTCCCTGATGCCCCAAACTAGAGAAAAGCCATCTCTCTTCACACTTTCTCTCTCGGCAATCTCTCTCTCACGTATCTCTTTCGTTCCAAACACACTGTGAATGTTCCTTTGTCTTGCTCTGCCATCGTTCTTCATCTCTATTTCGTGTTTTGCCATCGCTGCTCTGTTTCTGTGTAAAGGTTTTTTTTCTCCTTCCTTTCCTGTGTTCTGCTTTGATTTTTCCTCTTTGCGTTCCGTTTTCTGCTTCATTTTTTATAGTTTATTCTTGCTCTGTTTAGGGTTAGTTCTGTTTGCCCAATTCTGGCCCGGTTTTGTTTGCAATGGCATCATCACCAACTGCCAACAACAACAAGATGGATTATTTTAAACCTACTCGTCGTGGATCCACTGATATTGGTTGGTGGTGGAATTCTTTCAAAGACGAGAATCAAAAAACAATTGTTTGTCATTTCTGTGGACACCCTTCAACTGGAGGGATCACTAGAGCCAAAAATCATCAATTAGGGATCAAGGGAGGAGATGTGAAACCTTGTGAGAAAACACCTGAGGATGTAAAAATCCTTCTGAAAAATCATTTTGATTCAAAGCAAGCCGCTAAGGATGCGTGTTCTGGGCCTGCAAAGGAGTTGCCAATGCAGACTCCGGCAAGTGCTCCAGCGCCTAATAGTACAAAGGAACGGAAGAAGAGGGGTAGGCCTTTGCAGTATGAATTGGGAAGTAAGGCAGGGCTGTCACCTATGCCAGTTTCGTTTGCATTTCCGTTGACCGGAGAATTTTCGGCCTCAAAAAGGGGTAGAGGATTAAATGATTTTAAAGGTACAAGACCATGTTGAAATAAAATGATTGTTTTATTATTTTGCTTGTTTAGCATTTAATAATTTTAGTTATCGCATTGTATGTTTTTTTGTTTTTGTTTTGTAATTATATTTTTACATTTGTTGTAGATAACCATTGTTTTTTCTTTTCAGAATCTGTTGGTTGTTTTTTAACATGTGAAGCAATAGTTATTGTTTGGGTTTTAGTTGATTTAATCTTGATTTATGTTTTTTTGTTTTTGTGGTTTTTTATTGATCCGTTGTTTAGTTCGGTACTAAGTCTAAAATAATACTCGTTCAAAAGTTTGCTAGTTGACTTGTGGGAAATTGGTTAAGAATTTAGTTTATTTAATGTTGCATTTTTAGAACCCAAAATTGAAGAATCTGAGCAAGGATGATGGTTGAATTTGAATATTATGAAGTGTTATCGATAGGGAATGTCTGAAAAAGTTTTTTATAAATCTTAAGATGTATTCTTTAGTGCAGAATGTTAATAATTATTACATATAACGATAGTTTTAATTTATGATTTAATATGGTCATTCAAGTGCACAATTTTTTTTCATGTTCATGGAAGAGTTTTGTGGTCTTCACTTTATTAGATCCATATCTGCTGTGATGACATGCATACTTCTTTACCAGAACATAATCCTGGTTCATGATGCTTTTTTGAGGTGAATCTCTTTTACTGATTATTCGGAATCTGGCTAATATCGTATCTTGTATATCACTGGGTATTTGTGACATTATATGATATGTGCATGTTGAATTTGGATCTGGTAATTTTGTTTTTACACAATGAAATCAATTTGTTGTATTTTTGGGAATTACATAATAATTTGCTCTTTGGCCTCATGGTTATCTTATTCTATCACTTGTCTATCTAATAATCTACCTATCTACATATTTTACAGATGATGGGACATCAAACTCCATTGGTTCCCATTTCTCACATCACGCCTTTATAGTGAATTCTGGCGAGGTATTTTCTTCATTCCATTTTAGGCCTATATTCTGGAAATAGTTGGATTACATCTACTAATTTTGTTCTTAATGCCTTATTCTGTATAAATGCAAAGGCTATTCGTTTAGTTTACTCATTGAAAATTAATGCATTTCACTAAATGCAATGTCATCATACGTATTAAATTTAAATACCTTTTAAGTTTAACACATACATTATTTTCCTTTCTATATTTGGTGCCGTATTCACTGTCATCATACTATGTAGTAAATTAATATGATTTGTACAATCTAATGTCGAAACGTATTTCAATAACTATGAGAAACATAGAACAATAATTAATCCTTACCACTTTTCAGTCACAGAATTTCAGCTGTAGGAAAATTATGGTTATTTAAATGGAAAAAAGGTATTTCAGTTTTGAAGATGTTGCTGAACTTGGCTGCCAAGTGGCTACTAACAATAGTTGTTATATGAAATAGTAAGATGTGTTTTAGTATTATTACATGAATCCTAACTACAGATTGCATATTGAAATTAAATCTCTCATTCACACTTCCATTTTTTGTATCAGTTGACAATACTGTGTGCTTATTTGTTAAATGTATTTGTGATTTTCCTATGACCTGTTTAGGATGTTGCTTCGAGAATTTCCCTTCTTGCTCTGGATTTCCAAGCTATATCCATTCTATCTGGATCTGGCTCCATTTCAAGTGTCACAATTGATCTGTCGGATTCTGGTAGTGAGACTTTGAAATATGAGGTTAGTGCAGATCTGTATATGTGATTCTTTAGCATAGATAAAAGTTTAGTCCTATATATTTCTTTCAGCAGATTCATGTTTTACTTTGATATGTGAGGTTAACTCAGTCCTGTTTTATTAGCCCCTATAAAGAAGTTTAGTTCTATATATCTCTCGCATCTTATTTGTATGTAACATTTGACTTTTCCAAACACACTGTATCATTGGATGAAATCTCTTGCTGGCCAAACTAATCTCCTGTTGTTATTTAATATGCCTAACATGAGATTGATACAATAGCAGGTTGAAAGGAGTGTCAAATAATGGGGTCTTTAGAATCACTCTTTTTTTTTTTTAGTTATTATTAAATGAATATGCTGACTCGTATTTTCTGTTTTTACAGGGAATTTTTGATCTACATTCCTTGACTGGCTCGTTTGAACAAAATAAAGATGGATTAGTATCTGGGAAGCTGACTGTCTCTTTGGCCATAGGTGGTTGGGTTATTCAGGGTCCATTGGCTGGTTCGCTGGTAGCTGCAGGTCCCGTGAAGGTAAAAACTTGTAAAACCGCTTATAATTTACCTTTGTTATAAACAACATCTTTATTAGTGTTAATGGTGGTTGTCAAACTCATTGTTTATTAGAATGTGGATGATGCACTATTTTACTGTTAGATATCAAGGGCCCGTTTGGATTGGCTAATTTTTTAGCTTATGCAAATCAGATTATGCAAATAAATAAGCTTTTATGTATTATGCATAAGCCTGTTAAGGTAATTTATGAAAACAGATCCCATGAAGATACAATGTTCAATAAGCTCAAAAGTAACATAAAAGCTTATTTATTTGCATAAAAGCTCAAAAGAAAATAATGAGTGAGAACTTATAAATTAACATAAAAGCTTATTTATTTGCATAAGCTGTTTTTCATAAGCTCAAAAGTAAGTCAATCCAAATGGCCCGCAAATACTACTGAAATGAAAAACTATATTACATCATGTATGAAGAACTTTCAAGTGATTATTTTCCTCTTTCTGTTTTATGTATCAGGTCGTGGTTGCAAGTTTTTGTCCTCCAAAGACGCAGAAGCAGAAGAAAGGCAAGGAGATCGCTGATCATTCCTAATCAATTGTCCTGCTGCATAAACATTTAGGGCAGGTTTGGTTGTGAGAAGAAATGTAAAGAGTGAGAGGGTGAGAAGGTAGAAATAGTTGAGAAATGAAGATATAAACATAGTTGAAAGTTTGTTTTGTATTATATTATCGATTATCAATGGCCAAGGCTCTAGGAACTCGTCATTTGTTAATGCGCGAGCCTGTCTAACCCCCCAATCATTTAGAAGTTGGGTGGAGTATACTATAATTAAACCTATTAGGATCCTCCATATCAAGGTACATTATTCTTTTCCTTCAATTAGTGTTTGTTATTGTGTTGAGTCATCACTATTTAGGCTTCATTTATGCCTGAGTACTGATTGATTCTTGCAATTATTGAATTGGCTAAATATACAAGTACTTCGTGTCCTTCTCCATGAATGATTGAATTCCAAATCTAACTTTGCTAATATTCAAGTTTTTCAATGTTTTCCCAATTTAACAAATTCTGGTGGCCACTCCAACATTCAATTATAAAATCCACTTCCTTCCACATCCCTCATTATTTTGTTATTTTCTTGTCATGAGTTTGATTGACACACAAGTTTATTAAATTGCAACCATTGTTTTGTCATGTCTTTGTCATTTCATCTACCAAATATTGTATTACCAAATAAAAGATAAACACAAACATATGCATTTGTGACACTGTTGGTCAGAACTTATGAAAAGTATATGTTGTTAAAAGTATATGTTGTTTTCAACTTATTTTCATTAGTTCTCGAGGATAGTATATGAAAATAGCTTATTGCTTATATGAAAACGATTTGATTTGATTTTACTTTTTGTTATAAAAATGGTTTATACAAATGCTGAAGATTAAGCTTCTTATCGAAACATGGACATATACTCATTCATTCAAAGCTTACATCATGTCATTAGGTAGCTTATGATTGTTTTTATTAAAATATAAAATAAAAGACAAATGAATTAAAACACTAATCGAAGCATAATGCTTGTCAAAATTAGTCCAAACAAAGTACAATGTCATTACAACAACCAACCAAGAAAACACCAAAGATAATTATAATAGCTAATATAGTTATTATAATATGTCTCAAATGGTTTTCCTTATAAATATCATAATGAATCAACACCGACGTCAACTTTTTTAGCCTTATACCATTTCATTTGGTAGTTTAATAAAGCTCTCTGTTAACTACAAATAAATACCCGTAATGATAAATAGTAGCTAATATAATTGTTATTCTTTAGCTAAGATTTTATTCAAATAAGAGACACTCACACGTGTGGATCTTTACAATAATACCAAACCTATTTAAGAAAGTACTCTAAGTTAAAATGAAGTGCAAGAATAATTGAGGTTAGTTTGACAAATATTGCGAGGCGAGACAAAAAAAACTAGTTTTTTTTCTTTTTCAGATACTGGTTCAGTTGGTAAGAAATTGACTCATATTCCACAAAGACACGAGTTTAACCCTTATTTGTGACGTAAAAACTCTATTGATGATGATTTGTAAGTATCAATGTCAATAATTTTCAAACGCTAAGGTTTGTTTTGACCATAACGTGTCACCATGACCCAACTTGCTTAAAGTTTTCATTATAAAGAAAACTGATCTTTTTGTGCGTGGATTGTTAAAATGCAATGGTACATACTATGTGTACGCCGGAAACCATAATTATTGTTGTATAATTAAAAATATCTCTCTGCTTGAATCATTAATCTTGGGATCATGATTGTCTACCTTTGAATCATCTCTCTCTCTCTCTCATCTAAATAATTTATTTAAATAATTTCATTTCATAAATACATTAAAGCGACCAAAGTGAGTAGACATTCCATTTTCTTCATATTGGGTTTAAAAATTTCTTATACCTTTTTCGAAAAAAGAGTTTCTCACACTTGACAATTTTATTTGCTATGTTTCATGAGGAGTGCTCCAAGGATTTCTTTTATTGGTTAAAATTTGAATTGTTAACACTAATTTGGTGAAATTTATATGAATTTTAGTCAATAGAAAGAAGAGAGTAATGGAAATAGAGAGCACCTTAGAGATTCTCGTTAGTATTTCTCTTCATCCAAATTCCCCAAAAAGAAAAATAGATATCCTTTTTTGGCTATTGCATCCAATATGAGGATATAAAGAACATAAAAAGTTGTTGGAATAAAGAAATGCCCACAAACAATTTCTTTACAAGAAAAGAAATAGTAAAAAACAATAGAAAAAGATTAAAAGAATCCCTACATATTCTTCTTCCAAGCATTCTCTTTATGCCTTTTCACTTTTCCTTATCCATGTGATGTATGCAAGAATAAATAAAGTTCTAAGTTGAAAATTGTTATCTATTCGGAACTCACTCATATCCAATTCAGTTTAATTCAGAGGGTTTGATATGATGGAAACATTACCTCCAAAAAAACACTAAGCAAGAGGAATTAATTTATAGTCAAAACCATAGAAATTATGTAGCACTTATGAACAACTAACTATCTTTATGATATATTTCTTAAACATGATTCAATACATCAAAATCTAAAAACATATCTTAAATGGCCAAAATTTCATTATTTTTTCTTTCATATACCAAGCTAGATGTGCTCAACAATTCTTCTTTCCATTTTTTGTTAACTTTCTCTATAAATTCTTCCACTCTTTTCCTCAACTCATCATCATTCTCTTCCTCAACTTCTTTTTCCATTTCTTCTTTTCCCTCTTCATTGATGAAATCAATATCATCATTACCTTCAATTTCAATCTTATCTTCTGCTTTTTCTTCTTCTACTTCCACTTCGACCGCTTCGATGACATGTGAAACTTCTTTCTCTTGTGTCAATGATTCTACACTCTTTTCAGATGAAAACTTGATGTTGGTCTCTTGCTTTTGAGTTTCACTTATTGAAAGATGAATTTCACTTCTTTGATGAACACTTATTCTTGGCTTCAAATCCAATAAAATAATGACTATGATCAAGTTGCAAAAGCAAAAAATGAATGTAGAGCTAGAAGTAGCTTGAGTAATCAACTCCAATATAGAATCTAACATGATTGATAAAAATTAGCAAAACAATACACAAAGAGTGAGAGAGAAGGATCAAGGATGTGTATAGAAACTAGAGTATAACTGTTTATGCAATTTGAGGATTTTTAGGCCTATTTAAAGCCTTGTAGAGATAGATGCAAACGTGGAAAGTTCCTTTAGATTTTTTATGTGGAAAATTTAAGGAGTTGCTGGTGAGGTGTATTGTGAAAGCTATTGGAATTTGGAATATAAAAATAAAAAATAAAAATATAATATATTGTGTGAATAATGTATGTGAGAAGTTTCTTAGAACTGTATGTGGGGTATATTTTTTTATTTAATTAATTAATAATTAATTGATCAAAAGTCATTTGTACTATACATATAACATCACATGGAGCTTTCTTGGCCATTCACGGGACTTAACCTTCTATGTCATAACTTGACATCACCAACCAAACCTTTTTACGTGTTCCTAATCTTAATTCTATCAACCATATCACCATCTATATGTATTTATATTAAGGCCATATACCTCCCCGGATCCTTTAAGTTTTATGTTTGTTTCAGATAGATCCTTTAAGTTTTTAAGGTTTCAGATAGGTCCTTTAAGTTTTGAGTTTGTTTCGGATAGGTCATTTAAGTTTCTAAGGTTTCAGATAGGTCCTTTAAGTTTCGAGTTTATTTTAGATAGGTCCTTTCTATCAACTTCCGTTAAGTTAAAGTTGATCTGTCCATTAAGCCAAAGTTGATCTGGTTGGGGAAAAAATTGATGCTAAGTGTCAGAGAGAACCACCTCACCCACTTAACGGACATATCAACTTTGCCTTAACGGACATAACAACTTTGGCTTAACGGAGGTTGACGGAAATGACCTATCCGAAACAAACTCGAAATTTAAAGGACCTATCTGAAACCTTAGAAACTTAAATGACATATCTGAAACAAACGTGAAACTTAAAGGACCCACTGAGGAATTTGACCTTATATTTCTTTTAGTAGTAAAAGAGGCCTTATATTAACTATAGTTAAAAACGATTGTTTTATTATTTTTGAGTTTTTTTTCAATAACTTATGATAACTCCGTAGTTAAACATGGTTGGATATGAATGCTACATATGTTGCATCCCGTTTATTATTTTAATTTTGTAAGTACAATTCAGATAATACAAGGCTGCAATTCTCATTTCTCAGCACTTAGTGTGTGTGAGTTTTGTTGCTGGACTCTTTGAAACAAACGAAAAATATAGGTGCGTATATTAATTAATATCACTCATCGATTTGAGTTGACCTGCTCACATTATATTTTTATGTTATTTTTAAATAATTTTAACATTTATATCATATATTTACTGTGTAGAATTTGAATCTCATGTCGACTCGTTTTAGTTTTAGTCATGGGAAATTTGAAGGGAAAAAAAAAAGAATCTATAAAGAATGAAAGAGATTTTGTGATGTGGTTGAAGATTATGAGATTTCTAACTATGACCCATTGAAAGTGACCAAGAACCTAATTTTGTAGGCAAGCTATGGTACATGTTAGATATGTGTGTTGTTTTTATGTTACTTTGAAAATGTCACAATGTTCAACTACTTATATTTATGTGATTTTGACCCAAAAGTGGGAAGAAAAGAATAATGATAAGCTTTTATTTTCAAATACAATAATAATAATAATAATAATGATAAGTAGTGAAGATGACCAAGTCTATGTCTATTTTAGATGAAAATGATCAATGAACTTTTGAATGTTCATTCTATAGGGTACAAACATAGTCCCCTATTCCTTTTTCTTTTGACGCTGAAATTCAATCAAACTGACTTGGTCTACCTCACTGTACTATGTTACATATATGTAATGTTTATAATTGAAAACTTAGTATTGAATCAGTATAATTTCAATTATTTTATAGTAAGTCAACATTTTTCTTTGATTTTGCAAGGGTTATTTGCTCTAAGGATTGAGAAAATAAATCACTTAAGAGCTTATTTAATAAGCATTTTTTTCCTTTTCCTGAGGGAGAAAAATGCTTATGTACATATAAACTCTTTATACTAGAGTAAGAGTAAATGAGGTAAAAATTTGCATAAGCTGGTTTTATGAGCTATTTGGAAGAGCTTACAAAAATAAGTTAAAAATATGTTATCAACATATCATAATTTTTTTTTTCTCCACAGACCAAACTCATACACTAAGTTTGAAGCCAATATGTTTTGTGGGTTTGAATTTACGCCCAAACGCCGATATATTGTCATTTGAACGGCATTTACGAACGTATCATCAATGTGTTTTTTCTTTAAATATATCATCAGTTTTTTTTATATATATATAAGTTATTGAAAATACTTCTTAGCGTGTTAATGTTATAACTCATAAGATTAATTTAAATAAACTATTCCAAACATCTAAGGGTCCGTTTGGTTCGAGAGTTTTGGAGGGGAGGGGCGGGGAGGGGAGGGGAGATTTTTAATTTGAAGTGTTTGGTTCAATTTTTAGAAGGGGAGGGGAGGGAAGGGGAGGGGAGCAAATCTTTTTAAAATTTGATTGCATTGCCATAATTATCCTTAAATTAATTTCAAATTTCAATATTAACCTTGTAACAACTTTTATTATTATTTGTTATTATTAGGTTATCGTATTCTTATAACAATTATTATTGTTATTTTGTTTTTTTTTTGTAACAACTTTTATTATTATA
>Ga0228711_1010436_pt1 | contig 12209 bp, 3 predicted proteins | sample MedpolnodulmetaG_2_FD_177996 | JGI IMG/M metagenome (GOLD analysis project Ga0228711, IMG submission 177996) | Root nodule microbial communities from Medicago polymorpha collected in Santa Monica, California, United States - brown nodules | ecosystem: Host-associated > Plants > Roots > Nodule...
AAAAAAAAAAAACTAAAATTCTGGGGATCATCAGAAGTCAACCGATAACTAAAATCAACATACACCAAGAAAATAGAATCCACTTCCCCAGCAAATGCAAATTAGTTGATTCTCCCAGAAAAATAACATATCATACAAAAAACAAATTGAACCTAATAACAAGAGTCAAATGGCTATGCAAAAAACAAAAGCAAAATGAACTTCAACTCTCAAGCATAAGCAGTAATTGAGTGGTGAATCAATACTCCCATTTCTTCACCTCCATGCCTTCCGGGGGACTTCCTTCCACCTTCTTTGATCCCACTTCTTTCCAATCAGTTGAAAGCACTGTTCCATTTGACTCCAGCTGCGATGTCGCACAATTCAAGGCAAAGATATAAAATGTTAGTGGTCACAAAGAAAACTATCTATGCACAAGTTTAGGAACCATGTAATTTAAAACAAGTATCAAGTGAATATCTTACAAAAGACTTGCTCATCGCTCTCCTCATGTCCTCATCTGCATTTTGGTAAATATCACGGAACAATTTATTCAAAGCCGCATCACCATCAAGCTTTTCTTCTTTCTCCTGAAAGCCAGAGCACCACAATGTCAATATTATTGAAACAAGGATTATGTTCATTGTTTCAAGAGATGAAATTAACATAAAATTGGTTCTTCATGTATTCAAAATTTTGGTTAAAACAGTGCTAAATAGGTTACCATTTAAGATTGTCTAGTTTCACCTAAATACAATTTTCGTCTCTCGAATTCCACATTTAATAATGTCCGACAGTTTTCAAATTAATCCACTTGTTGCTGGCAAGGAATCTCAGTGTAAAAAAGTGAAGTAACCAATTTACATAGATAATTTTTTTTTTTAAAACAAGAACATAAAGTAAATTAATTGCCTTATTCAGAACTACAATAATCTGATGGAGCTTTTATGAAATCAGGTGGACAAAAATCATAACTAAACCTAAATCAGCCCCTCCAAAACCCCTAAATAAATAAAAACATAAACAGGGCATAGATGCAAAACCTCTTTTTTCACTTCAGCTTCCAACTTATCCCAATCCTTAGTCCTGGACTTCGATGACGGATATGCAGGCCTTTCAGATTGAACTGCAGAAATAAATACATATTGCAATTAAGATCATTACTAGGAAAATGATGAAATGCTATGCTATATCCTATTTATTCATTTAGCAATTACAGAAACCATGGCAAAAGAAACTATTCTGCAATTGATACCTATGAAGCACAGACACCGGACACAACACTGATAATAATTTGAGAAAATTACATAATTCAGTGTAATCATATGTGTCGGTGTCGTGTCCGAGGAGTGTTGTGCTTCATAGATTGATACCGAAAACTAAAAACTACCCATGTAAATGAACTCACCTGAAGGCACAATTATCTTTTGGGGAAGCACATCCTTGCTATATTCCAGAGATGTCCAATGAATTGCCTCAGCTTTTGCCAGCCGTATTTCAATTTTGGTTGACAAAACCACAACTTTGCACTTATCAGGTATTATCTGTTTCACTCAAAGAAGAAAAAAGGTTAAGTTAAGTTACTTGGAAATCTACGGTCAAAATAGTCAATTCAAGTGTTACTGTTTGCGTTTCCAAAGCACAGAGCAATATTAATTAAATGAACTTGTGATTCAAGTGTTACTGTTTACAAACACAGCTACAGTCAAAATAGTCAATTCAAGAGTGTTACTGTTTGTGTTTCCAAAACACAAATATTAATTAAGTGAACTCTTGATTCAAGTGTTACTGTTTGCAAACACAGAAGTGAACTCTTGATATAACATTACCTTTCCAAACAATCGAGGTCGGTAATGGTAGGCATCTTGGCCAGGGGCATCAATGGTAACACTCAGCTGCAATGTTAATGTACTTTTGAGTTAGTAAGTTTTCAATATCCAGGTAAAGGGGAAGAGAATCAAATAGCATCCGTTAAAAAACATACAATTTGTTCACCAAAATCCACAACAACATTTTCTGCTGGTATCCCTTTTGCAAATATTGTCACAACCACTTCTTCTGGCTTCTGGTAATATTCATGCCTGCTCAAACATCATCAATCAATAAATAACCAGATCATTGAGCCAGTAATTTCAGTCTAAATTCAAAGATAAATACATAAATTCAAAAGAAATAGACAAGCTGGAAAGATCACAAGTTTAACAATGTTGTCAGTCACACCAAAAAAATGTAGCCAAGCATTTTTGTTGAATCCATTATTTAACGAAATAATAACTGGTTAACTACTCCCTTTTTTTCCTTCAGTCTCCCTAAAAAACTTAATGATTAAAAGTTTTTTGGCCCCAAAGTAAGCTTACTCAAAACATGACGTATTATCGTTATACAATAATAAGGTATCATGTAAGAAAATACTTTTTAAATAAAAAACATGCAAGCGGAAAAGCCTGAAACATGTCATCTCACAGAACTTATGACAGTACGAAATGGCAGGCATGATATAAGTTAAATTACACTTATCTTTTCCTACAAAATTTAATGAATTAAGAAATAGCAGTATGAACAGAAGAAATAAAATTCAGACAACCTGTATTTTGGTCTGACTGGTGCAACTGCATTTGTTTGGGATGCAGGACTGTCTCTTTGAGGTTCTTTGGATGTTTCATCACTCTTATCACACATATGGGTATCATCAACAGACGCAGCGGATGATTTGGGTTCATTTGGTGGTAGGGTGCTCGTAAGACTCTCTGATTCCTCTGAAAAAAAGAAGAAACATCAGACTCGCATATCATGCAGGCGTCAAACAAAAATGTGGAAAGAAATCGGTCCGAAAATCTAAAACAAAATATTTGCAATAGCCTTTACAAAATTATCTAGTCATCAAAGGCGGTGAAAAAACCTTTTCACAAATTAAATAAGTTCTCTAATATCAGATCATATAAACAAGTTGGAATTTTAGCATCCTCATTCATTAAGCAATACACAGTCTAATGAGCGAATTTTGAGGCGTTGTGATTACTTCACAACCATCTAATAAGTAATAACTAGCTAAGCAGCACAATTTAGCAATTGCAAAATTTTACTAGTCATCTAAGGCTATCAAAAAACCTTTTTACAAATTATCCACAGTGCGCTGAAAACCGATCGCATAAACAAGTTAGCATTTCAACACAGTCCAACGAGTAACTTTCAAGGTGCCATGATCACTTCTAAGCTATCTAATAACTAAACAAGGTTTTACATTGCAATTGTAGATACATCACAATACTAGATATTAAAAAAAATTGCAGGAAGGAATGAAAAGGAAAGTAATTGCTGTCAATGAAACCCTAAAAACCTCAACCCAAAATAAAACCCTAAAAACCTCGACACCGAACAAAACCCTAAAAACCTCGAAACTGTGTCTACAACTGCAATTGCGGGCTGCAATTTAAATAAAACAAAAAACAAGTTTCTTAATTTTTTTCCTACAGCAATTAAACTAATTCAACCTAACAAGTAACAACACATCAACATACAATTTCCAATAAAATTTACAAAAATCATTAATCGAATTTCATATAAAAAAAAGTTATAATTCATACCAGCAGCAATAAAGCGTTGACATTGTTGAATCAAATTAGTGAATCTGGAATCATCAGGTGCAAAAGAAGCCCCCTTTTCAAGTGCAATCTTGGCAGTATGATATTCTTCAAGATTAATACAAGCAGTCCTACAAATACAACACAATTCAATCCCAAAAAAACAACCCTAAAAACATAAATATTCAAAAATAAATAATTTGTATGCAATACCCTTTGCGAAGATAAGCTTTAGACAAATTAGGGTTCAATTGAATAGCCTTATTAGCATCAGAAACGGCTTCAGTGAAAGCGTTGAGTTTGATATGCGATTGTGCTCGATCGGCGAAGAGATTAGCGTTGGTTGGATCGATTTCGATTGCTTGAGAGTAGAAATCAACAGCGAGTGAAAAATCGTCGTCGAAAAAAGCTTCTTTGGCTTTGTTCTCGAGTTCTTGAGCCATTGTTCTTCTTCTTCTTCAAAACCCTTTCTTCGTGAGTTGAAAATTTTGAAGTATAGTATTGGTTCTTTCACTGCTCTGTGCTTTCTTCTTGTATTTATATATTCTCCAAAATAAAAATAAATTAAATCTCCACGCTTTCTAGATCCTTCTATTTTCTTTACTTTTTTTAGGGGTAGTTTTTGCTTTTTATAATTATACCTATCATTACTATTTTTTTTCGTATATTATATTTCTTTTACTTCACTTTATTATATCTTTTCTTCGTAACACTCTTTTATTAGCATAACACACTATTATTAGCATGATCAAAAAAGAATATTATATTATCTTTACTATCTTTTTGAGTTTAATACTTCAACTGTTAAAAAGTTTTACACAAATTATTTTTTAAAAAAAGTTTTACACATGCATTCAATTATTTATTATCAAGTTAAATACTAAATGCTAATTTGTGCAGGGATCGGGGTTCGAACCCCGGATTCCCCACTTCTCCACACGTAATGTGTGTGAATTCAGCCACTAAGATACTTGAAAAAAAAAAAAACTAAATGATAATACAACACATCATTGGACAACACATTATTGAATATATGTATTAAAACAATCTTGTACATAAACATATGTATGTCCATGTGAGCTTAGCTCAGTTGGTAAAGACAATGCATAATATATGCAAGGTATGGGTTCGAACCCCGGACACCACCAAAAAACATATGTATAAATTAAACTCTATTTCCGTTTTTAATTTAAGAAATTTTAGTTAATTATACAGTATAACCTCCTTTCCGTCATTTTTATGCGGTCCTTTGTTTTTAATCGTGTATCATATGTGTGGAGTCGTAGAAACTAATTCTGAGTGGACAAGAATCATAATTTTTCAAATCGGGTAAGACCATAATGTGTGACAAAATTATCTTAAGATGATTTAAAAATGTTGTATTCTTATAGATGGATTTAAAATTTTATGACCTCTAATTAAGATGGAAGAGATATCTTACCATCTCATTCAAATGTTTTTGAGTAATCATTCGAATTAATTTGATAGCATGTGTATGATTTCACATGGAATCTCAGGTTTAAACTCATATCACCATTTATCCTTGGGTGTGTGTTTATTTAAGTGTCTCTTAACTAGACTTGTAGGATGAAAAATACAAGTCAAATTCCTTTTAGTCTTCCAATAAGGATTTTTTTTTTAGTGTTAACCCTTCAATTTATAAGGGAAATGGACCTTGATAATACAAAGTTCGATCGTGATGTAAGTTTAATCTCATCAAGAATTGTTTCACATAAGAATCGAACTCAAATTCTTTCAAATGATTTGTTTTTTTTATGAAGTTCATTAACCAATTGAATTGAATTGTTTGGTTTACTCTGAGAAGAATTTAAAAAATGATTAATTTAGTCCGCATTAAAGTTTCTTAAAGACTACTAAATAATTTTATTTTTTAGGGGCTAAGAATATTTCATACCCGTGTCAAAAGAAAAGAATATTTCATACCAATAATAGTTGGTCAAGAGAAAAGAATATTTCATACCAACAATAGTTGGTCTAACTGAAAGTCGACATTGTGTCAAAAAAACTGAAAGTCGACATGCTCTTGTATAAACAAGGAGTATACCGGTGCCTTTTTGTTTTTGTTTTTGTTTGAGAGGAGGGTGTCTTTTATTTCAAAGGGAGAATATGGAAATAGTGTATGAATTTTTGTTTGGATTAAGAGTTTACGAGAAAAGAGAGCTAATGACTTACCTTTTTATTTTTTTTAAATTATGAATAATCTAAAATATATATTTTAAATTGAAATAATAAAATGATAAATGATCATATAATACTCCAATCATACTTAATTTATTTTAAAAAACATTTTATATCATCCATAATTTAGAAATGAAAAGTTAACCCTCCCTGCTCAAATCCTCAATTTAAACCACCCTAAAGCTTTTATATTGACACAATGAATTTTATTTTTTGTTGACAAAAGACACAATGAATTCTTTAAAGCTATGTGTTATGATACAAATAATATAAGAAAGTTCAACTTTAAAAATAGAGTCAGCAAATTGATTAGAGAAAATAGACATCTGTCACAAGATTCCAATAATTTGAAAAATTATTAACATAAAATATTTCAATGACTTCCCAAAAAATTTTTTTTGCTATTGAATATATAAGAAAAACTTGCAAAGAGAAGTGAGAATAAAATTATGCTGACCCTTTTTTTTAGAGGAAAAGAGGGCCAAAACACAAAAACCGTGTCAACTTTAACAAAGTTGCATAATATGCCCCTCAAAATGCTCGCATATCTCGAATTTTCAAAAAAAAGTATCTCGGATCCTAGCTCCCAATCACTCTAGTTCAGAAGTTAAAACTCAATTTTCCTCAATTTCATTTAACCTTGGATTGGTAGTTACGGCCTGAGATCGAATCTGAAGTACCAACCTTATAATTCATCAACCACTCTCTATTTTTAAAAACAATTAAAAACACTCATAATCTAACAATAATATACAACAATCGTTATTCAACAACAATACACCCAAACTCATAGGTCAAAAATAATTAGAGATAGAACGATAGAACAAACGTCACACAAACAAAATCATACTTTGGCGGAGGATGAAATATAAAGGTAGAGTGTAGGGATCACGAGATAGTGGCTAAAAAAAATTAAAGTTATAGGAAACTACACACATAACCTCTTTGAAGGACTCTTTAAATTAATAACATCAAGACCCTTCTATAATTTTTAAATCAGAAATGTTACTTTACAACAAGTTTGTTGTTCAACAACGTACACATACACAATATTTGGTCCAAAAACAAATTACACATATGACATCATATGTATATGCAACGGCAAAGTGGAGAACATGGTAGAGTGGAAAACACTACTGATCCTTTTTTTAAGATAAAATAAAATTGAACTTGTAAATAAAATGACCGTGGATTACAAGAAAATGATTGCGGACTTTATGCACCACCTATCCATCAAAAAGTTATGTTGGATAATTGAATTGACTCTAAAAATCAATTGTCTATGCGCAACTGTATTTACAACGGAACTGAATTCATACAATCATAAAATATTGTACTTTACTAGTATGGACATCCGTGTCAAACACGGGCTAGAATTTCGGAAGAAGGAGAATATTGGGATGTATCATGTGTTAGTTAAAGCCTACCATTGAATACAAGAGAGGAGGTTAAACAACAAATATGGAAAAACTTATACACTTAAACCTTAAAATTTTGGATGAAGATGTGATATCATAGCTCGGGTCAACATTGTGGGTTAGTGGAAGTGGTTCTTGGTGGTGAATCACGGACACTGACAGTTTGACACTTAATGAAAAGATATTAATGTCTCAAGTGTGAGTTAAAATTCCACAATGTATGCAAGATTAGACGTTGAACAACATATAACTGGATGACCCATATACCTAATCTCTTACGACGTTGGATGAAAATGTGATGTCAATCTCACTTGTGTGGTTACTCTTATACCAATGTGATGATAAACCTCGATTCATACTCTCACAGCAGTCCCAACATTATGATGATTAGTTTTGTTACTTTTTATGTGTCCTTTGTTGAATTTTTTAATTTAAATTTTAGTTTTTAGATATCAATTAATTTCATGCATTTTTTTATTCGATGTGTCCTGCAAAATTGACAAAATACCTGATTGTTAGAAATTTTAAATAATGTGACGTTTTTTTTCTTCATCTTATTTGTTTCTCATGCTCAAATTCATTTTTCATCTTATTTATTTTTCTATTTTTCTTTCTATCTCCTCCTGAAAGAAAGGAACAAAAATACCGCTCTATGAAGTCATCACTAAACATATTTTTACCATATTGTGTCTCTGACTTTATTTGCATATCTCACCAAATATAGACGCAAAGACTCTCACATTTAAGGGAACAATGTTAATCTGTCATGCGTAAGTTAAACTTCTAAATTTCATGCAATAGTATATATTGAGCAACATATAAGTAAAAATATAATTATACATAATATCTTAATGTTTTAGGTGAAAATGCAGTGTCAATCTCAATTGTGGGGTTTCTCTTTATCAATTATGATGATCCAACTCATTGTACGCTTTCCCAAATCTCTGAATATTATGATGAACTATTTTTTTTAGTTTTTGGATGGTATATGCTTAATTATTTTTTTATGTTAAATATAAGTTTTTGGATGTCGTTTGCATTTATGCAATTTTTTTGCCCAACTTCTATTATTTCAAATACCTTCACTTTTGATTTTTGAAAGGATCTGTCAATGGAAAATGCAAATGTGTTATGCTGCGGTGACAAAGTATATGCTTATTAGATATTTTGAACTGATGTAGCGTTTTATACATTGATTTATTTTTTGGTGAAATAATTCATAAATCTCCAACTCTTTCAACTAATCTATAAAATTACCAGGAACTCGCTTTATTTCCATTTTCCAACACATTAACATGTAAAATACACACTATTTTTTCCCCTTATCAATTATCTCATGTTCAGATTTCTTTTTCATATTCTTTCTTTTTTTAGTTTTCTTTATCTCTTTTCATAAAAGATATGAACATAAACCTCACTCCATGAAACCACTGTAAATCTACATTTTTTACTATGTTATACCTTTGTCTAACCTTATTTCGCTATGTCATCAAATCAAATACACAGAGAGTCTCACACTTAAGAGAGATGTGTTAATAAGTCAATTGTAGTTTAAAGATTCACATTGAATGCAAGAGTATATCTTCATAAAGGTATAAGTAAGGTGACCAATATACTAAATGCCTTGATGTTTTGGGTGATAATGTGGTTTCAGTCTCACTTGTGTGGTTTCTCTTAGTCTAATGGGATGATCTAACCCATTATATGCTCCCTCAGAACTATGAACATTATGATGAATTATTTTTGTTGAAAGCCATTACTATGGACATTATGATGAACTGTTTTGTATTTTATCCTTTAATTTTTATATGAAATTTAGATTTTATCCATTTTTTGTTATAACAAAAGTACAATCAAATTCATAAATACGTGTAGACACAAAATTTGATGCAATTATAATCAGGGAAAAAATGTAAATATCAATTATCAATTTTTTTTAGAGTTACAAATAAAAAATAACAAATGAATATGGTCCTAATTCGTAAAAAAAATGAATATAGTCCTAATTATTAACATATTCATTGTCATCATAAAGGAAAACCGTAAAAATCGTTTTTTTTTTTTGTTGTTAACCTTTCAGTTTTTAGTGAAATGAGTTTTAGTAATCTTGAATTTTATCGAGAGGTACTTACATATAGAACTCGAATTCTTTCAAACACCAATAAGAACAAAGTAAAAACCAGTTCCTATTTTATTTTTTTTATAATTGCTCTTTTTTTTTTTACAAAACGAAATTTTTTTGCTTATATGCACGTCATGATGTGACAAATCAATGGTAAGAGTTTGACATCTAAATGGGCGGAGTTTAAATTTCATCTGAAAATATATATGTCACCCTATTAATAATATTTTTCACTTAATTTTTTTTTATAAATAATAATGCAATGTGCTTGTTATCATCTAAAAAGAATAAATTCATTTCATTCTTAAATAATAGAAATAAATTCTCTCCCCATAAACTCTTTGTTTGATTTTGAAATAATCATTAATAACAATCATATCACACAATATTCTTTAATTTCTCTACTTGCAAAGAAGAAAATTTTAAAACTTCAAATGAATAACACATTTAAAACTTTCTACTTTTCTCGAGATTCATTTCCTATCACATTCGAGTTCTTGTAGAATAGGAAACCCTCTAGTATAGTTTTATTTCATTTTTCAACAATTCACATTTCTGTCATTAACAAATGAGCATCAAATTCATTAGGGAGAAGGAAGAGGGAAATGTTTGTGTTTAATATTTTCAGTTTTACCTATATTGTTCATTTTTTTTTAAGGAACTCATATTGTTCTTGATCAGATGAATAATATTTATTCTATTACGATATCAAAATCATAAAATGTTTTAAAATTTTGATTTGGAAATCATTCTAAAATGAATATAATTAAAAATGTTTTTAATACCAATTGAATAATTGCAATGCAGAAAACCCAAATTGGAAATATATTTAAAGAATATGCTAAAACGATGAAGTCACTCTCATCAGAGCAAATCATTTTCTGACTCTCCATAAATAAAATATTAAATATGATAATAAGACAATTGTACTATAAATTTGAATACCGTAAATTACGTTATAATAAACTGCAATGTATTTTTCTTCTTTTTTGCTAAATTAACTGTTTCGATTAGGGGTGTTCGCGATGTGGTTTGATTCGGTTTTAAAGGTAAAAGTTATCCGAACCGCAAGATAAAAAAACATGTGGTTTGGTTTGTTCGGTTGACTTTAAAAATAACATCCAAACCAAACCAAACTAATGCGGTTTGGGTTAGATCGATTGATGCGGTTTTTTTCGAGACGATAAATTTTTTTGTTTCCAACATTAAAATCAGGTTAAAAAGTTAAAAACATATTTTTCAGCAATGTTTTAAATTTCATCAAATATTACAATTTTATTTTCGTTTTACAATGTTTCCAACAACATAGACCAAGTTAAAAACATGGACAAAATGTAATCCTATTTTCTAAGAAATGGAAAAAACTAAGATTTTAAATATAAAAAGTAAAGAAGGAATCTAACAAGAGAAAAAGTATGTAATTTTATAAAAGTTTCCATTAAGTTTTTATGAGTATATATGTTTAATTAACATTTTTCTTATGTTGCGGTTTGGTTTGGTTTGGTTGGTAAAATGAAAACCGCAAACCAAACCATGCGGTTGAGCAAGAAAATGATCCGATTACATCCGAACCAAATGCGGTTTTTTTTACGGTTTCGGTTTGGGTTGGTTCGATTTGCGGTTTTCCTATAGGATTGGTTCGGTTTTGAACACCCATAGTTCCGATGGGTGAAACAATTGTTTGTCAGACTATACTTTCCGCTTAGAACCAGAAAGTTAATACCAAAAAATTACTAATTATCAAGAAAACAACTTATTTCTCGTTTATGTATTACCGCTATAAAGAAAAATAATTATTTATGAATCATGATCCGTTGACTCCAGGTATAAGTCATCAGGCTTACGCCAGATCCTAACTGTCAAATCTACCGCATCAAATGGCTCATAATATATTCCATATGGTAAACAAAAGTAAACTGTAGCATGTGATCACATCGTCCTTCAATTTTCTAGTTTTACAAAACCCAAATTGGAAGTAAATTAAGTTGATTATGAGCTCTTCAATCATTTATATATTTTGCAAGAAGATTATCTCCCCACATCTGAGGACTGAGAATAGAAGTTTCGCTTGGAAGCTATAAATAATATGATGACACATGACAAAGTCCATCTTAAATTCTAAAATAAAAAAGAAGTTGACGTATTCAAGGATCTCTGAACCAACATAATCTAGATATATTTGTAAGTTCATCGATTTGCATCTTTTTTTTATAATTTAATCTTGATGGTTGAGGGTTCATCAAACCACAAACTTTATGAATAATGTTTATATGCTATCAAAATATGGTGGAATTTAAGGTGGGAAGAACTCCTAATTTTCCCGTGATGGGAAATGACTATATTTAACATTGATATATTCTTGGATCGAAAAAAACATTGATATATTCTTTAAATACATGATGATTTTACATCAAAGAAATGGGTATAAGAAATTTAATAAACCACGAAAAAACCAAATGTGAATAATGCAAACAATCAAACTTCAAGATTCTCTCATAGGATTAATCTCAAAAATCAAACCTGATTTTGGTTTTGGAGTGATTTAAAAACTGAGAACAATTTCTTGACGTGGAAAAAAAAAAAAAAGAAATTAGCTAAAAACATAAAAAACTGAAAATTTTGATAGAATTAGAATTCTTTGAATAAATGTCAAATGATGTGAGAAATAGTGAAAGTAGAATAGTTACTTATAGGAAAAAAAATTCAATTGCCTCACTACTATGTATAGATCCAAAATTGGTGGCATTGATTTATTACATATGGGTATAAATCCATTCTTATCCCATACGTTTTTTGCTATATGCATACGTGTGTGTGAACTTAATCATTAACTTTTATGTACAATTAAACAATTCCTAATATATAAACAAAACATTTTGCTTTTTTTTTTTTTTTTTTATGAAAAAGCTT
>Ga0228711_1010437_pt1 | contig 12208 bp, 9 predicted proteins | sample MedpolnodulmetaG_2_FD_177996 | JGI IMG/M metagenome (GOLD analysis project Ga0228711, IMG submission 177996) | Root nodule microbial communities from Medicago polymorpha collected in Santa Monica, California, United States - brown nodules | ecosystem: Host-associated > Plants > Roots > Nodule...
ATTAAAAAAAAAAAAAAACTAACACTTCTTTCCCAATATCAAAAAAAAAAAAACTATAAACATAGCAAAATAAACTGAATGTTATTCTACATCACATTATCATACACACCTAATATAAAATATCATTGAAACTAATAACTTTTATAAAAGATTCAATTTTACCATATAATTCATATTTTAATTGTTTTTCTTTTTAATAGACAAGAATCTCTACCTCTGATTCATAACATCATCCTAGTACTTAGTATGGACGTATGGGAAAAAACCCTTACCTTAGAAGCTCTTCTTCCTAGCCAAACTCTAAAACCCACGTGGTACTCACAAAGGAAAAGGAACACAAGCTACAAAGAAAATAATCCTAAACTTAGAGATTGGAGTATAAAAATAATTAAGCAAAAGAATGAGACCCTAGGGTACCTCTGAACTTACATAAATTTTAAGAAGTGAAGATAGGAGTGGCTTGATAGACTAGCAAGGATGAAACATGATAATGGAATTTGTGGATTCAGATTGTGTGACATAATTCTCACCATAATTATATTGAACTATCAGACATATATTTATGGAGAGAGAAAGATGTGTAATCGAGAGGGTGTGGGAGAGAAAGATCATCGAAATAGATCATGGTCTACTAATGGATAAATACGGTTTATGAAGGCTAACGTGTGAATAATATCGAGAGTGAGAGTGAGAGTGAGAGTGAGAGGAGCAAGAGTTTGTTTCCAATTGCTTATAAAATCAAGGAAATCACAATACAGGTGGTTCAAAAAAATACACCCACGTTGAGATAAATTCTGGTTTATATTATTCCTATATTTAAGGATTATAAGCACTAGTAAGAGAGAGAGAGAGAGAAATCAGTTGAGTCAAGCAAGAATGAAGGCTTAATAATAGCAACCTATACACGTTATTATGACTCAGTAAAAAAATTAATGCTGGCTCAAAGAAATAGTTGAAGGAAAAATTGATATTGTTGGACGTGGTAAAATGAACATGAATGCAAGAAAATCAAACTTATATAATAAAGGGTCTTGTTAACCAGTGCTTTAAAGGTATTGTTTAAAGAATCCACAAAAAGAAATTATGTCTTAAAAATACAAGTCAAACACTTGTTAAAGTCATAACCGTACAATTTCCAATACAAAAGTTGCTACTTTTACATGTTTAAACAATGTCCTTAGGGCACTTGTTAACATTTTTCTATAATAAATTGGAAAAAGAATGATTGCATAAGATCACCTAAATTTTAGCTTTTGTTGAACGTACATCACCCATTTTTAGGGTTAAATATGTTTTTGGTCCCTATAAAATTGAGGATTTCTAAGTTTAGTCCTTACTTAATTTTAATAGGTTTTTTACTCCTTACAAAAAACAATTACCTCTAATTTTAGTTCCTGTTACAACAAAGTTTGTTTAATTATCCTTAAACTCTTAAATTTTTGAACGATTTTTTTAAGACTAGTTTAGAACACTATGAAATGTTCATTTACCAAAATTTAGATTTTTTTAACACGAAACGAATTAAATATGAATTTTTTAAAACGGCAAAAGTTAAAGATAAAATTAACAAAATTTGGACGTAAAAATCAAATTTTGCGACATTTTTTTTGCAGAGGAACTTTTAGTAATGTTCTTAACATGTCTGAAAAAAATGTTTAAAAACTCAAGAGTTTAAGCATAAATTAAACAAATTTGAATTGAGAATGGACTAATACTGAATGCAGAATTTTTTTTAAGGACTAAAAAAACTATTAAAATTAAGTAAGGATTAAACTTAAAATGTCCCAATTTTATAGGGATCAAAAACATATTTAACCCTATAATTTAAATAAAAATAAGTCTACTGATTAATTATTGAAATAGATGGTGTAACATTTTTATCTAAGTTCTTTCTTTATAAAAAAATGAATTATGACTTTTTTTTTTAGAGAAAAAACTTAAAGCATTTCATTAATCAATATGTGTTCAATACAATCAGGTATTACATATAATAACTGGAAACTAGCTGACAATGTGGCCGCCTTAACTAAAGTGTGAGTTGCCTCATTTGCTTGTCTCCGAACAAACTCTACCTTAGAGTTTTCATAATAATTCCTAAAAAGGGATTAACAATTTTGAATGATATTTCCGAACCCAGTTACATCATGTTTTGTCGATAAGAAACTATCGACAACCTTTTTCGCATCCATCTCAAAATCCATAGGACCAAGATTAAGCTCATGAACCCATTCTAGAGCAGATAATAAAGCAAGACCTTCTCTTATATGAACTTCATATATTGGACTAAACCATTCAGTTTTAGCTAAGACAAACGCACTTGTGTCATCTCTTATACACATACCTATTCCAACCTTGTTTAAGTGCTTAGCGAAAGAGGCGTCGATATTGCATTTAAATTGACCTATAGCTGGTTTCGTCCACTTTGAAGTATCATCGATATTTTGTGCCCTTGAAGGCTGTTGTTGATAGGATTTAGCTGCTCTCCAGTCTTCTAAAGGCACTTTTGCACGTTCCAGAACAACAACTTGCGCTTCAATCACATCATTCTAAACCTTGTTGTTCTGTTGCTTCCAAATACTCCAAAGAATGCAGCAGAACAGTGTTGCCTCATCACCATTTAACACCTGCAGCAGCTGAAAAATAATACTTGAGCTATCCTGGCCCTGATTTATCACATTATTTGCAATATTAAAGAAATCACATATGCTCCAAATATTGCAGCTACCAGGGCAACGAAAGAAAAGGTGAAAACTGTCTTCCTCCGCCAGATTGCATAAAGCACAAGTCTGATCACAATTAACTCCTTTGTCTTTAAGGCGTAAAAGCGTTGGTAAAGTGTTGCGACAAACAAGCCATATGAAGTTCTTCACCTTGGGAGGAATTTTAAGCTTCCAGATCAGATCCAGTGTCCTTGTGCCTTAAAATGATTGACATCAAGTAATTCTCGCATACACATTTTACATGCACTTCTAACAGAATACTCACCATTATTTTCCTTCGTCCAAACAAGCCCTATCATCTTGAACTGAGAGATACAAATGCGTATTAAACACCTGATTCACTATATGTTGATCAAAAATTGAAAGTAAGTAAGGAGCATTCCAAGCTTTAGCTTCCGGAATAATACAATCTGAAACTTTGAGATTATCAAAAGGTGTTGAACCATGATTTTGAACGGTAAGGTATCCATTACCAAAAAGCCAGTTATTATTCCAAATAGGAATTGAGGACCCATCATCTATCTTCCACCTGCTTCCCGCTCTAAGGATGAACTTAGCATTAGAAATACTTCTCAATACAAAACTTGGTTTATGCCCCAAGGGAGCTTAAAAAAATTACTATGCGGAAAATATCTTGCTTTGTACATTCTAGCAATAAGCGTTTGAGGATTGGTCATAATTCTCCACCCTTGCTTACCAAGCATAGCAAGGTTAAAAGTCCCTACGCTCTTGAATCCCATGCCTCCGTCTTTTTTGTGCATAGATAATATGTCCCATGACATCCAATGGATACCTTTACTTTGAGCTCCTGAATGACCCCACCAAAATGAATTCATCATCTTTTCAATCTCATCACAAAGAGATGACGGTAAAGTAAATAAACTCATAAAATATGTGGGAATAGACTGGAGGACAGATTTGATTAAAACTTCGCGTCCTGCTTTGGGAGAGACATCTACTGCTCCACAAGTTAATCTTCTTCCATACCTTATCCTTAATGAAATTAAAAGTTGCTTTCTTGCTTCTTCCTATCATAGATGGCAGACCAAGATACTTACCAGTGCCCAACACAGCTTGAACTCCAAGAATATTAGCTATATTATTATGATCTGCGGTCGAAACATTTCTGTTGCAGAAGATTTCTAATTTTTGGAGGTTAACTGCTTGACTTGATGCTTTTTCGTAAACTTCCAAAATATGCTTCATTTTCTCGGCTTGATTAGTGTTTGCTCGAAAGAATAAGAAACAGTCATCCACGAACAGTAAATGGGAAATAATTGGTGCCCTAGTACAAACCTTTACCACATTAATATCTCCTCTAGCCTCTCCCTTCCTGATGAGAGTTGATAACCCTTCTGCACATATGATAAAGAGATAAGGTGAAAGAGGGTCACCTTGTCTCAACCCTCTACCTGGTGTAATCGGACCAATAATATTATCGTTGACAAGAACAGAATAATCAACAGTTTTGATGCATATCATAATCCAGTTTATCCATCTATCAGAGAACCCCATTTTTATCATGACCCCTTTCAGATAACTCCAATCAATTATGTCATACGCTTTACTTATATAAAGCTTAAGAGCAACATCTCCCAATGTACCTTTGACTTTAGACTTCTTATAATGAATGATCTCTATGGCTGCCATAGCATTATCTAGAATAGATCGACCCGGAACAAATGCAGATTGACTATCAGAAATGCACTTATTTAAGACAACTTTGAGACGGTTTGCTAACACTTTGGCTACCACCTTATAAATCACATTACATAAGGCTATAGGTCTCCAGTCTTTCATAGAAGTTTGAGACCCACCCTTCAGAATAAGTGCTATGGTGGTCACATTGAGAGTTGGAGGGAAGCTACTTGTATCTAACCATTTACAACACTGGTGGAATAATTCTTCGCCACAAAATGCCCAAATTTTTTGGAAAATACCCGAATTGAATACGTCTGGCCCCGGACACTTATCCGCTTTCATGGAAAAAGGAGCTTCTTTAAATTCAGAAATCACAAAAGGTGCCAATAGGTTGTTGTTATCATCAACGAAAATCGAAGCTTCAATAGCCTCAATGACCGGCTCGATGTCATTAATCTGTTCCTGAAACAAGTCAACAAAATAATTTTGAGCAACATCACACAATTGATTTTCATCAGTAATCTGGTTGTTATCTGGATCCAACAACGAATGAATTTTGTTGACTTTACGTCTTGAAGAAGCTACAACATGGACAAACTTAGTATTAAGGTCTCCATCCCGTAACCAGTGAGTCTTCGCTCTTTGATGCCAAAAAGCATCCTATTGAATTAATAACTGAATCATACGACTCCTCAATTCATTAAACTGATGAATGTTATCACTGTCCACCTGATTCCTCATTTTCAATTTTATGGTGACAAGTATTGATTTCACGCTTCAAATTATGAAAATTGTTTCTGCTCCAATCTGTGAGATCAGAAGCGCAATATTCCAACTTATCGACAATCAGGCAAACTCCATAAGATCTCCACTTATCGGTGACAAAACTGTTAAAGTCGGGATCATCTAACCAGGTGTTCTCAAATTTGAACTGAGGCAACACTCTTCTATTATTGGATATCTGCTCACATGAGAGCATAATAACGTAGTGATCCGAAGAAGGTGCTGGCAGATTTTCTAGAATTGCATCAGGGTACTAAATCTTCCAGCTCTTAATAGCAATAGCGCGGTCAAGACATTCCTCAACAGCTCTAGTGGTGCCAAGACTTTTAAACCACGTATAAAGGTAACCTTCTGTATGTACATCAGCCAGCCCAGAATCACAAACAACATTTCTAAAACCATTAATAAGTCAATTCGCCCTTTCATTATTACCCTTCTTTTCATAAGGAGAAAGAATATCATTGAAGTCCCCTAGTATACACCACGGTAAATTCGAAACATTTGCAAGTTGTCTCAGAAAATTCCATGCCTCCCTTCTTCTACCATTATTAGGAAAACCATAATATCCAGTAAGGCGCCACTTACCCTTATTAATATCTGTTATCTCAGCATCAATGTGATTAGTTGAGTAATTAGAAATTGAGCATTTAATCGACGAATTCCAATACAAAACGAGACCACTACTCTGACCTTGTTTATTCATAGTAAAACATAAATCAAACCCCAAAACATACTTTAATTCCTCAGTTTTATTACTTGTAGAGATAGTTTCACAAAGATAGAGGATATCCGGTTTATAAACACGGACAAGGTATTTTAAACTAGGAATTGTACGAGGACTACCTAACCCCCTACAATTCCAACTAATTATTTTCATGGTTGTTGGTGGAGCTGATTTTCAGCCTCCGCCATTACAATTGTTTCAGTAAATAAAGGGTTGTTTTGCAGAATTACAGAGCTCACTTCAGCAACACTACCTTCATTCACATAGTCCAACACCATATCACTTGCTTCCTGATCAATTACACCCACGATGCTTACATTCTCTACTTGAGTTGTACTAGTCCGAATTCTCCTTTTCACAGCAGGCCCAAATACTTCTTTTGCTTTACCTTTACCTTCACATTGTTTATTTTGTGTCTGCACAAGCTGTGGTTCACGTGGGCCATCCCTTATCACCAATGGTCCAACATCAATATGTCTTGTCATTATTGGTTTCTTCTTGCTTGCACACACCACCCGCCCTGGTTCAGAAGTTTGTCCAGAATCACTAAAACTTGTATAGCATAATTTAAATAAAATATTGGGATGTTACACATACGCTCCGTACTATGCACACAATTTTCGACGTCAGACTTTTCACGCTACTTTGTTTCTTTGACAGCTATGCTAATCTCAATGCAAATGTGCTATGTATATGGAATGGAAGGATAACTTCCAAGTTTATTTGATTATATTAAAAAAATACAAAATAGTTATATATATTTATATACCGAGCTGATTCATGAACTAAACGAGTCGAACAATAATTAGTCCAAGTTCAACTTGTTTACTCAAAGATCATGTTGCGGTACACATACCTCTTTAGTGAATAATGAACAAAATATCTTTATAAGCACTTTAAATTTTAAGATTTGTCTAATTGTATATGTGTTCATCTTTTTCTCATGGTCAAAAGCCATTTAATTTTTTTTCTTCCGCCTTTTCGTAAAAAAAAATATCGCCAAAGTAAACTCCAGTTTCAATATTTTTAAGGTGGATTCTAGGGTGATGGATCAATCAAGTCCCTCACCGGTGGACCACAATCAAAATACCATTGGATATAATCAATGGTCTAAATTTATTAAAATTAAAAAGGAAAACATTTATACTTTTCCACACACAACCATGCTTCTATCTTTCCCATCTAGGTCTTCTCTAACTTGTAAAAAATCTCCAGAAATTGGCTACCGAAAGTAAAAAGTTGTGACAATAATTTTGTAAGCAATCAATTTAAGAGGACCCATTAATGTATTTGAACAAGGAGTTTTAAACTACACCGTCTTTGCCCTCTAAATGTTATTTGTTATTTTGATCGTTGTTGTGTTGAGTGAGAATTAAAATAGAACGATTGTAGAACCAAATTGCCACAAAAATCTAAAATCATAGTTATTAGATCATTAGAGATTAAGAAATTAATTTATTGGATAAATTATCTATGATGTTCTTGTTTTACGGGTGACTGATTTTGCTTTTGTTTTCTGTATTTCACTACCATCTTGTGATTAGGGCTTGAAAGCTCTATGCTGGAATGTTTCTTGTTTAAAATAATCTACCATCATTTGTACTATGATGCTTCAAGCACTTTTTTGTCAGTTTTCTTTCATCTCTAGCAACCCATCTCGTGCAGATTTTTATTGAGATGAAGAGGACCAAGATGGGGAAGAGATAGAGGTTTGGTTGTATGTGGAAAAGTATAGATGTTCTCCTATTTAATTTTAGCGAATCTTGGCCATTGATTAAATTCAATGGTATTTTGTTTGTGGTTCACCGGTGATTGACTTAATTGATCCCTCACCCTAGACGTCACCTTTTTTTAAAGGTAAACTTTTATAAGAATTAATTCTCTAAAAAACCTTTTCATTGAGTTAATTCTGTAAAAAAGCTATCAATATTAGTTTCAATTTGGATGATTTAAAAGATGAAACAAATGAGCATAAAGAAAAAGACCAAAAAATAACCTCGAAATTCCCCTAAAGAAAAAACCTTAAGTTCTTTCAATCATGTGAGGTTCTTTCAATTCTTTTCATCAACATTTTGAAATCATTTATCTTTACATATATCTCATTGTGTTCTTCAAACTCTTTAATTTCTTAATCGTGAAGTTCCTTGTTGCACAAAACTTTCTAGTTAACTTTTCTAAAATTCTATCTACGTTTACATTTTTCCCTAAAAATAAATAAAAATCTACGTTTACACTTTATCATATATATAAGTCTAAAATTAACGATTAGATAAAATTGATCGACATTGAACAAATTCATAAACTATTGTGTTATTTTAAAGACTAAATTGAACAATGGCTATAAATACAAGACCAAAATGTCTTATCTACCTATATAAATTATTCAATTTTTTTAGGAAATAAAAGAATACTATGTAAACTAGTTTTACAATGACATTTAATTGAAAAATCATTACACAATCATATAAACACATATTATATTGATTGTCCAATTCCTTGAAAAAAAATGTTGGTCCAATATAAATTTGTAAGATCTTGTACCCAAAAAAAAAGATTTTGTAAGATCTTGTACGAAAATAAAATAAAATTCTAAGATCTAACTCCCTTACAATATTGATATTGTTAGACTATATATTGTTGCTTGAGTTCAAATCGATAATGTGTTAGGGGTGTTCGCGGTGCAGTTTGGTTCGATTTTGAGGCTAAAAGTCATTTGAATCGCAAGATAAAAAAATATGCGGTTTGGTTTAGTTTAGTTGACTTTTAAAATACAATCCAAACCAAACCAAACCAAACCGGTTTGGATTGGATCGGTTGGTGCGGATTTTTTAAGACAATACAATTTTGTGTTTCCAACATTAAAATCAAGTTAAAAAGGTAAAATACAACATATTTTCAACAATGTTTTCGACAATGTTTTTAATTTCATTCCACATTACTTTTTCATTTTCACCAAACAACATAAACCAAATTAAAAACGTGGACAAAAATTAAAATACTAAGATTTTATCATTCTCTAAAAGTTCAAGCAGCATATAAATACATTTTTGACATAAAAAGCAAAGAAGAAACTTAACAAGAGATAAAATATGTCATTTTATAAAAGTTTTCATTGAGTTTCTATGAGTATTGGTCTAGGTGACATAAATTTAATTAGTGTTTTTATTATGCTGCAGTTTGGTTTGGTTCGGTTGGTAAAATGAAAATCGCAAATCAAACCAAACCATGCGGTTGAGTGAAAAAGTAATCCAAATAGATCCAAACAAAATGCTGTTTTTTGCAGTTTCGATTTGAGTTGATTCAACCTACGGTTTTTCTATTGTATTGATTCAGTTTTGAACAACCATGTAACCATATAATGTGCATGTCCCATTTTCTCAAAGTATTTTCATAGGGATTTAAATATATTTATTACAAAAGAAATATTATTCTAAAATTAAAAAAGAAAAGCAAAAAAAACTAAAAATCATTTTCTTTCAGCAAAAAGAACAACGAACCCTAACTACACCATCCAAAAAAAAATGTCCGGAGGAGTGAAGAGATCACTGAGACAATTCACATTCGGCGCCGGAAAAACCGCCGGCCGTAACTGTTACGGCCGCATCACCTCCTTCCACCGCGGCGGCGGCCATAAACGTTTACATCGAGTTATCGATCTCAAACGCAACACTTCTTCTTCCGTCGGTATCGTCGAACGCATCGAATACGATCCTAACCGTTCATCTCGCATCGCTCTCGTTCGTTGGCTCAACGGTATCCAACCACCTCCACAACGCACCACAACCACCGCCACTGCCGCCGCTGTATCCACCGCATCATCATCTTCCAGATTCCTCAAAATTGATCCTGCATCAAACGGCGAAATTCGTGGCGTGTTTGGTTTGAATTCGTTGCTTCCACAAGTCCACGCTGGAAGTAGTTCAGGGAAGGTGTTTCTGTCGGCGTTTTCGGGTAAGGGAGATGAAAGTGAATCGGTTTCGTCGGCGTTAGGGTTACCGAGGATTGCAGTGGCAGCGTCGAGACCGGAGTTTTTTGGTGTGAAAGGGGATGGTGAGAAATTGGAGATTAGGAATTGGAAGAAAAATAGTGATGTTTGGATGAATAGGAATAAAAGGAAAACAGCAATTTCGTGGCAGAATATTGCTTGATTGTGTAATTTGGAAGATTAATGTTGGTTCAATTTTAGTTTGGATTTTGTTTTATGTATTTTGAATGATAATGCATGAATCTGTGATGATGAATTGATGATAATTTAGGTTATCTGCTCTGTTTTGAGTTTGATTAGTTTTGCAAGTGGAAATAATTGTTGTTTATTTTCAAGCTTTGTACTAATGCTTGATGAAGTTAGAATTTGAAGAATAATAGTGAATTAGGAGCTTATAGATTTTTTGTTGAGTTTGAACCTTTATGGCACCGACAACTTTGATTGAAGGTGTGTCAGGTGTCTGACACGATACCAACACATGTGGATATATTCAACTCAATCACTTTTATTACATTAAGTTATTATTGTTGTCTATGTGTCATGTTTGTGTTTGTGTCAGTTTTTTATAGGTTAGAACGATGAAGTGGTCATGAGTTGTTTTGCAGGTGGTAGAGTTTGTCACAATGCAGCATGATTATGATGATGAACATTGAGATTTGAGATGAACTAATCAAGCATTGCCTTTACTATTCGGAAATAGGTTTTAGGCATATTTGATCTATGGAGCACCGACACTGAACAAGTTACTGATATTTAGGTTCGACAATTATATATATTTAAGAAAATGGATGTGATTGAACGTAACCACATGTATCGGTGTTGTGCTGGTATATGTTGACTCAACATTTAATCTGAAGTGTCGATGTTACATAGTGTTTGATTACTTTTTCTGAACTGGTTTTGTCTGTTGAAAAAGGTATACTCTTTGGGATTGATTGCTCTTTTTTCATGATTGTTTCTGAGAATTTATATATTTAGTACTCTTTAGCTTAAACAAGAAGGTTAGCTTGCACTTCATTGTATTCCTAAACATGCCGTGGTCCCAAAAAAAGTATCATTTTTCCACTGAAAACGAGAAAAAGAAGAGTAGTATGCAATTTCCCTCTAAAATCTAGTGTACATTTTCTCTTTGCTTAATGTGAGTCTGCTTCTCATATATACTTATTGGGGATAGGAATTGAATGATTTTTTTGGGTTGTGTTGAGTTTCAACTTTGAAGTGATCATGAATATGTTCAGGCTGTAGAGTTTGTCTCCATTCAGAATGATGATGAACATTAAGATTTGAGGAAAACTATCACTAACCAAGCAACACCTAGTGTAGCTTTTGCTGAAATTACAGCGGCACGTTGCGATTTGTCAAATTCATTGCCAAACATACATGTTTGGGATTGATTCCTCTTTTTTCACAACTGTTTCTTTCTGAAAAATTTATCCAATTTAGTTTTTAGCTTACAAATCATAGTTCAGGAGCTATGAAACACACACTGATCACGAAACTGACCCGTAAACATCATTAATAATATCAGTTATTGAATGTAATCTACAGTGGCAGTAGTTAGTAAGTTATGTTTGTAGTTAGAATAGGCTTCAATTTCAAACTGTTTCTGGTGTTCCGACTCAACCACTTGAGCGAACACCTTGAGGACTCTGGACCTGTTGTGTCTCAGGTATATAATTTATTGTCAAGGGGAGTATTTAGTTGCTCTTGTGAAGGAAATTAATGGACAATCATTGTGAGGTACTTCTCATGTATATACTTATTGTCATAAGAGTAAGGAGCGGGCCGGGAGTTTCGGGTCAGTGGTGTTTTGGATAGGTTGTCAAGAACAGGTTGGGTGGTGTGTGCAGTGGCAGCTCTGCTATGCTGGTTCTGCTTTTCAGGTTCAGGTGTTTTTGCTGTTTTCACCTACGGAACCGTTTTTGTGGCTTCTGCTATCGGCTGTTGTTTCTGTTTTCCTGATGTTTGGTTTCTGCAGAACCATTTTGCAGTCTGCTGCTGCTGTATGCAGCCGCGGGTCCTGTTGTTGTGGTTTCTGATATCTGCTGCGGTATCTGTTTTCCTGAGGTTTGGGTTCTGATTTTTTGCGGTTGCTGCTTTGGTTTTTAGGAGTTTTTGAGGTGCGCCTGTGAATGGGTTGGCTCGTTTTGATTTTTGGGGAGGGGTTCCTCATGTATACAGAGCGTTTTTTGGGTTGGTGTTCCGCATATATACGGCACCTTTGCATTTGTCTCGTTCTTGATCCTTGTTCGGTGTGTCTTACGCCGGTTTGGTACAATAAATTTGGCTGTTTCAGAAAAAAAGGGAGATGTCAGTCCTAAGTTTGGTGATTGGCTTGCATCTGAATATGCATTT
>Ga0228711_1010440_pt1 | contig 12206 bp, 9 predicted proteins | sample MedpolnodulmetaG_2_FD_177996 | JGI IMG/M metagenome (GOLD analysis project Ga0228711, IMG submission 177996) | Root nodule microbial communities from Medicago polymorpha collected in Santa Monica, California, United States - brown nodules | ecosystem: Host-associated > Plants > Roots > Nodule...
TTACGTTAGATGTGTGTTTCTGGATAGCTCCTTATTTTGTTTTTTTAATTATAAATTATAACTTGAACTAATAATTGGGTACTGGCGGAACTAGAGAATCAGTGGCGGATGTATTTTTTGAAATACTGTCAGAATTAGTGAATTACTTGCGGATTCTAAATTCATAGGATTACTGGCGGATTTTAATGGATACTGGCGGATTCTTTATTATTACTGACAGATTTTATCCGCCAGTAATATGATGTCATGTGCAGCTGTCTTGCACAATCATTATTGACGGAAATGATCTGTCAGTAATGCAACGGAGATTTGTCAATGACTTTATTGAAGGATTTATCTGTTAGTAATGTAATTATCCGTATTATTGAGGAGTTATTCAGCCAGTAATGTTATTAAGGGCTTTTTCTTAGTTACTGAAGGCTTTTTCCGCCACTAATTACTGAGGGGCTAAATCCCTCAGTAATGCAATTTTGAATTGGTTAGTAATTTGGGGAATTCTTGTAGTGATACTAGCTCCAACCTTAAATCGATTTTGGAACAACAATCACGTAAAATTATTAAGAGCCCCAAACAAGTTAATTTAGTACATAACTCACGTTTGATCATGTGAACTTACGTCTAGTGTCTTCACAACCAAACAAGCACGACATTGAATTTTTTTACCATATACCCCTACATTTATACTCTCACTCCTTCATTTTACTTAAACTATCCACTTTACCCATTGTGTTGAACTATTTCGGGTTGAGTTTTTATTTCAGAAAACTTTATGAATGTTTCATGGTTTATCTTGTTGAATGTTTCCCAGTATTATCATTGGTTTCCAAAAGGTTGAAAAATGGTTTCCATGTAATATTTTATGCCCAAGAAAGATATAAAAAAGATATAAAAATATTACAACCAATATATTCATATAAACCAACCAACCAAAATTATCCAATATTACTTTTGAAGCATTGATAATTAAGTAGAGGAGTAACAACAGGTGTAGCAAACTTATGTTCATAAACGATATTTAAACTCATTAAGCAAACCATGAATCCTGTTTTATCCCTCACAATTTCCTTCTTCCTATTTGCTTTTATCACAAATCTTTCACCAAAAAATGCTGCTAAACAAGTCTTGGACATACATGGTACCCCTTTTATTCCTGGTGGCCATTACTACATTTTTCCAGCAAGTGAAAACCCTAGCAGTGGAGGACTGACACTAAACAAATTGGTGATTTAGGGTGTGTTTGGATTGAGGGTTTAGGAGGGGAAGGGAGGGAAGGGTTTATTTTTCTTTTTTAAATTACGGATAATATAACATGTTTTTCTAAAATAAATTAAATGTGATTGAAGTATTGTATAATCGTTTATCATGTTAATATGTAACCTTTTTAAAAAACATTTCATAGTATTCGTAATTTAAAAAAGAAAAAGTAAACCCTCCCCTCCCTTCCCCTCCTAAATTGATAGGTACTGGTTTTGAGATTGAGTTCACTAAGAAGCCTGATTGTGCTGCATCATCAAAATGGTTGATATTTGTTGATCATAATACTCAACTAAGTTATGTTGGTATTGGCGGTGCAACAAACTATCCAGGTATAGAAATAATAAGTGGCAAATTCTTAATAGTGAAACACGGATCTGGTCATGTTTATAGGCTTGGATTTTGTTTGGATGCAACTGGTGATTGTGGCTATATTGGACTTCAAATGTTCAATTCTGGAGAAGGTGGATCACGTTTGTTTTTGACATAATTGATGCTTATTCTGTTGTATTTGTTGAAGCTAATGGAAATAGTGCTTTGCCTATTTAGTATGCTTCTAATGAATAATTGGAGTACTACTTGTAATGTATTCCTTTCTTAATGAATAATAATTACACTTGCTTTGTTGTAATTTACGATCTTACATTCCATTTTCTTGGCTTTTTATTTGTTTATTTGTTGTTCTTGATGTTGATAAAAATTGGCAGCCATGTTCAGTTGTATGGATCGGTTAAGTGATAAGATTTACATCTCTAAAATAATAAAAGTTTTGTATCTATATATCAACTAATCTTAAATCTAATTACAATTATAATAGGGATATAAATTGGTTTGGTACATATGCGTGTCATTTAAAAAAATTACTATGATAATGAAAGTTTGGTAGGATTTGCATTAAATTTTTAGGCATATGACAATAAATGGTAAGACTAGGATTATATTATAGAGCAAGTCTTCCATATAATCACAAAGTATATCAAAAGTTTTAATATTGCAGATGAGATTAATTAAATAAAAAGTTAGTGTCGCACTCTCACACCATTACTCTATGGGGCAGCATAGCATCAAGACTTTAAACAACGGGTGCTCTATAAGTCACGGTTGCTTAAGAATTTTGCGATTTCGGCTATCAAAAATATTGCGTTGCAGGTTGCAGTCTTCGCGGTGTGAAATAATTACAATATTGCACAAATCTTAATAAATTATTTATAGTATCATATAATATATAATAACTTAATATCTTATTTTTTTTCTTCATAATTTCATAAGTGTAATTCTTTTCAAAATTTTGTAATAAAAATGTTCTTGTAAAAATCAAGTTAGCCACTAATAAATTCATGTGTTTGGATGGAGGGTTTAGGGGGGGAGGGAAGGGTTCACTTTTCATTTTTAAATTACGAACATTATGAAATGTTTTTTAAAAAGTTAATTAAGATATTAACATGATAAACAATTATATAATACTCCAATCACACTTAATTTATTTTAGAAAAACATGTTATATCGTCCGTAATTTAAAAAAGAAAAATAAACTCTCCCCTCCATTCCCCTCCTAAACTCTCAATCCAAACACACCCTAATGTTTTAGAAGAGACAATAGTATAAAAAATCAAAAGAGACAAGAGTATAGAAAATCAAATGAGATCACAATAAATTTGTTCCTTATTGCTTGTCGCGGGGTAACAACATTTTATCACGTTGGTTTCCATGATTTTTGTTCAGTGTACTAAAACGGAGGAAAACGGTAGCGACCACCACCTATACCTTTATGTCGTGGCCGTTTTTGCGATAACGGACCTGTTTCTAGAAAACCTTGCATAGCATATATGTGAATTCACAAAATAAAAAAAAAAAAAAAACTAGCATATATATGTGTGTGTGTGTTACAAACAATTGGTTTTGTGTGGCAACAAGGAGTGTGGGATCGATCCATCCAATTGAAGAGGTGCAAGCACTACCACTCCTTTTTGTCTTGTTAAGTTAAAGTGCATGTTTGATTCCCTATAAAAATGCAACCACATGGGTTCAGAACAATAGCTGCATGTTTTCTATTTTTAGAGTAAAATGATAAACCAATGTATCTTTCATTCTCTATATATATTTCTCATTCTTTGCAAATGATGTAGCTCATAGTCACAAGCTTCCAAGACCTCACCTACATCTCCTACTCCATACTTACAAGCAATCACCTAAATGGAAATTAATAGATAGTGGCTGAGTATATTGAGTTAATTAGTGTATGTTTGGTTCTGCATTTTGCATTTTAGTATGATATTGCTTTTTGAAAGAAAAAAAAAGTATATCAAGGCCTTAATAGTCATGAAAAATATTGTAACAAGAAGTGTTGGAACAAAAACTGTGGATGTGATGCTTAAAATCGCACCAAGTATGGTGTCATGTTTCGAAATTCAAACCATACAGAAAGAAATAGGCTTGTGGTATGTCATAATTGATTCCAATAGGTACACCATACTTTTTTTAACATAATGATGTCATTCTTTGTGATTTTTGTGTTTGGCATAAAATCAAGGATATAGCCTCTTAGCCAAGACATTTTATTAGTTTTTCCTTCTATAAATATATATTTTTAGAAACTTCTAATAATTTTTGTTTTAACTTTTTTTTAGTCCATGTCTAAGAGAGTATATATTACAATTTACAAGGATCAATTCTAATATGAACCAATTTTGAAGGGACTGAAATCAATTAAAACACTAAGAACCAAATCAATAGTGATATATTGTAAAGACTAAAAACAAAAACTAAAAATCACGGGAATATCTGCTTGGTTTAGAAACATGTATAAACCGTCATCGTAAACTTAGATCAGTTGGTATAGACAATGCATAATATATGTAAGGTCCGGGGTTTGAACCCCGGCCACCACCAATAAAAAGAAACATATATAAATTAACCATTATATTTATATCATAGAAGATAAACAAAAGTGTATGTTTCCAACTTGATCTTTGTTAATTCGTGGTATCACAGAGAGCTACTTCTTTAGGCACTGGATTTACTTTAATTACTCTCCTTTAAATTCATCCATGGTATCGATAAGAACTATTAATTCATTTGGTCTCTAGTAAAAGGAGCAATGTAAAACTGGATCTCATTATTTACGAACATTTGAAAATTATAACTAAATCAAGAAAAATGTTACTAATTATGTTTAGTAACATTTGAGCAAATGTTAGGAAAAGTCTATGTCACTAAAATGTTTTTGTAACATATTTTAATATCATTACTTATAGGAGTGGGAACAGGCTAGACCGTCCGACAGAGGCCTACGACCTAACCTATTTAAGAAAATTGCTCTTATCACACTCAAATTTACTCATAGGCACTAGTAAAATAACAACATCCCCCAACGGCAATTGCAGTTAAAAAAATCCATATATTTTTATACTACTACTTTTTTTGTAATAGTCATTTTATCAAGTGGCAAAAGTCTTGTTTATTATTTATTGGTAAGAGGTAACTCAATGAAGAAAAAAAAAGCATAAATAAATCAGTTAAAATAGTGTAAGCTGAAAGTCTTGTTTACCTATTTCCCACTATATAGGGCAGAGGTAGTGACCAAAACACAAACAATATTTACACTCATTAAGCAAACCATGAATCGTGTTTTATCCCTCACAATTTCCTTCTTCCTATTTGCTATTATCACCAAACAATGCTGTTAAACAAGTCTTGGACATACATGGTACCCCCCTTATCCCTAGTGGCCAATACTACATTTTTCCAGCTATTGAAAACCCTAGCAGTGGAGGACTGATACAAGCAAAGTTAAGTTGGTAATTTACAATGTCCAGTAACGGTCCTAAAAAATAACGATACGATAGGTTTACCTGTTAAATTCACCGTCCTAGGAAATAGCACTGGTAATATCTTGACAGGTACTGATCTTGAGTTTGAGTTCACTAAGAAGCCTGATTGTGCTGCATCATCAAAATGGTTGATGTTTCATGATCATGATACTAAACTGACTTGTGTTGGTATTGGTGGTCCTACAAACTATCCTGGTATATATTTGTCAAGTCCTATGTTTTCACATGGTCTGTTATATGTTGCAATTTCAAGGGTCACCTCCAGAGATGGATTGAAGATGCTTATAACGGATGAAAATGGTGAAGATACTAATATGACTTCAATTGTAGTATACCGAGATGTATTTTATAATGTAAGATAAGTTGTGCTAAAAATTAATGATTTTTGTACGCTATTTTGATGTATTGCATTCCAATGGTAGCAACAAACTATATTACTACAGTCACCATTATACGATTAATATTTATCGTAATTGGAATTTCATAAAATATTACTTACATTGATTCAATTATAACCAACTGACTTATTAATATAGAAAGGGAATAATAATCATAACTTAAACGCATAGGTGTTAGCTAGTAGGACCCGTGCGGAGCACGAGTCGATGGTCTGGTTCCATATATTTCTTTTAGGAAATGTTATTTTTATGTTTATTTCTCAATTCCATGCGTGACTTCCAAAACAAAAAGCAGGTCATAAAAAATCCAACTGTCTCTTTAGTTCAAACATCACATTAGCATGGAAAAAAAAAAACCACGTTACAACGAATCTAAATGTCGCTATGAATTCCATATGAAAATCCTACTTATCCATCCATTATAGATTTGTAAACAACAGAGAACAACATTGTCTATAAAAGAATTAGAAATGCTCTCAAAAAAAGTAATTAGAAATATTGATTGGCATGTTCTTCACAAATTATATGACGTTTTATCATTTTAAGCATATTAAGAAATATAATTAATTTGTATGAAAGAGAAATATTATGAATTGTTTTACAAAATTGTCCTTAATATATGGTATGGGAAAAATAAATTAAATAATCTAAGAAAGAGAGAGTATTAAATAATATAAGATATACTTTTAATGCTTCATTGGTATTATAAAGTAACATTTTTTTCCTTCCGAAACGACATATAATTTGAGACGAAATGAGTAATATTTTACACCCAAGAAAGATATAAGACCATCCACAATAGTGGGTGCTTCACCTATTTAGTACCACATTAAATAGGCATCCCATTGTGGAATAAAATATATAGGTGCCTATGGAGAAGGGTGGTTATGAAAGCACCATCTCTCTCTTATTTTTTGTGAGTCCCATTTAACAATTCTTAATAAAATAAAGAAATTTTGTTGAAATATAATGATATAGAATTATCTGTGAGATCTATTTAATAATTTTTTTTGAGGTGCTTGGTTGGAGAAAATTAGTACTTATTAAGTATTACCGTAAAATAGGTGATATGAACATAAGAGACCCATTTAAGCACCCAATTTAGATGCTCATTTATGGATGATCTAAAATTATTATAACCAATTAATGCATATAAACCAACCAACCGATTAATGCAAATAAATAAGGTAGCTAGAGGTAAATTTAATAGATGTAAGGAAGGTGGGTGGATATAAATAGATGTAAGGAAGGTAGCCAAATGTAAAAATCATTTTGAAAATCTTCATATAATAGGGATACGATGGAGTGCCAAAAGACTTGAAACCTAATTCCAAAGACCAAGCTTTTCATTTTCTTACCGACTCTCAAGATGTCATTCTCCGGCTTGGTGGATGATATCAATGTGATGCTCGACACAGTGACTGTTGAGCCACCATCAACCGGTGACGATTGCATCTACAAGGTCCCCTCTGTTATTCGCACACTCAACAAAAACGGACACATCCCCAACGGCTTGGTGGATGATATCATGGAGATGATGCGCAGAGAAGAGCCAACTACATCCGGTTCATGTTGCATCTACAAGGTCCCCTCTGATATTCGCATACTCAACGAAAACGCATACACCCCCAAGTTCGTCTCCATAGGCCCCTTTCACCACGGTCACCCCCAACCCCAGATCCAAAACATGGAACGACGCAAACTCATTTACTTCAAAACTTTTCTCCAACGAACCAATGCATGTTTAATCGACTTAATCGGCTACGTAGAATATATCTTATTATCTGATGAATTCATACCCCGTTATTCCGAAACCCTACTATTTTCTGAGGATGACCTTGTTAAGATAATCTTAATCGATTCCGGTTTTATAATTGAACTTTTTTGGAGATTTTTTCATAATGATTTCTTAAAACCTTGGTTAGATGTTGGTACAAGATCAGATTTATTGTTACTTGAAAATCAGCTTCCCTTTTTCGTTATCGAAAATATTTACCGTCTTTCATTAGTGAGTTCTACAAACGCTGGTGTTCCTAACACTAACTTCCCTTCTTTTCTTGAACTCACTATTGATTACTTTCAATATCACAATAAATCAAACTTGTCGGTTTCTTATTTAAATGATATTCGTATATTGCACTTCACTGATCTGATTAGGATCTTTCATTTGCAACATCATCAAAGTTGGCCGAGTAGACGCAAGATCGATATTTTGATCGGCAAACCAGTGTTACCGAGTGCAACTGAGTTGTTTGAAACTGGAGTTAAGTTTAAAGTGAACACTAAAAGTGAGCGTTTACTTGACTTGAGGTTTTCGGGAAGAGATCTTGAAATTCCTCAATTAAAAGTTGACGATGGGACCGAAACTTTATTTCGGAATATGGTTGCTTTGGAGCAGTGTCATTACCCTGACGATTCATATATTATTGATTATGTTTCTGCTTTGCATTTCCTTATAAAGGCTGGTGCGGATGCGGATATACTTGTTCGGAGCAAAATACTGCAAAATTTTCTTGGAGACAGTGATTCTGTGGCTAACTTGTTTAAAAGTCTTTGCAAAAATATTACACATGATAATTTCAGTTCTGAATTCTCTAATCTTTGCATAGAATTAAATACATTTTGTAGGAATCCTTTGCATAAGTTGAAGTTGAAGGCCACTCTCATGCGTGATTATTGCAATACTCCTTGGCAAGCTGCTGCTTCCTTTGCTGGAATCTTACTACTTGTTCTTACTTTAATTCAAACGGTTTGTTCTGTCTTGCAAGTAGTACAAGCCTCCTAGTGATTTCTTTCATTGAGTTCATAATGATTGATATTAGTATTATTATCAGTGTACGTTGTTTGTTCCAATGTTTCATTATCTTTCTGTGTTGCATTAGATTGAAATTGCAATTTCATATAAATAGGTGTTCTGCTGAATAAAAAAGCAACTTGATCATATTGTGTTGTTGAACAAAATTGGTCTGATAGTACTGTTGTTGGCAAAATCTAGGGGTGCAGGTAGAAACTCATAACTAATGTCATGTCTCGCATCTTTTTGGTTCCACATTGATAAAAAAAACTGTTTTAAATTAATTGATTTTACATAATTGATTTAAGTGAAAAAGTGACTTTAATGTAACATGGTTTATGTTACCTTGATTGAATTTTTCATAATTCAAGTTGTTTGGATAACTTAGGTCAAAATTACTTTTGAATGTGAATTTATCAAAACGCGCTTGAATGATTAAAAAAGAAGAGGAACATCAATAAAATAAGACAGTGCAACACTTGACTAAATGATAAATTGATTACTAGGTCACATCAGTAAAATGTTGAAGGCTGAAGCGTTTTTCTTTGGATGCAAAAGCTATTCATATTAGCTCCAAACTTAAATCGATTTTGGAAAAACAATAATGTAAAACCATTAAGAGCCTCCAAACTAGTTGATTTATTTAGTACATAACTCACGTTTGACCATGTGAACTTACAACCAAACAAGCACGATATTGATTTTATTTTACCATATACCGCTACATTTATACTCTTCTTCATTTTACCTAAACTATCCATTTTACCCATTGCGTTGAATTTATTTATTTTTTAGTAAAAAAAATAACTTTTTTTTAATTAACAAAAGACTTTAACTTTTAAACATCCATACATAATCCATTCAAAATTTCATAAATCATACATAATCCATAGAAAATTCATGATTCTTACATAATCCATAGGATATGTTTTATGATGTGAATGAAGTGGAAACAGTGAACTTAATAATATGAATTAAAAAAATTAAAAATAAAAATATGTTACTAATGAGGAATCTTAGGTGGGAGGTAAAATTTCCTTCCATAAAGTAACAACTTTAAGTAATAAGATAAGATATATAAGAGTATTTTAGTAATTTACTTAATTATTATCGGGTATGGGTACCCGTGGGTATGGATACAATCAAATCCGTGTCCGTATCCATATAATCATGGATAGTCAAATACCCGTTTATACCCATGGATACCCGTTTAGCTACCCGTCTCGTGCCCGTGACGGATTTTACCAACGGGTATCCGTGGGCATGGGTATTTTTGCCACCCCTATCCCTCCGTCCCAAATTATAAGCAAAAAATAAATAAAATTCACACTTATTAAGAAAACTAAAACATAAGAATTTGGAGTATAGTTTTTTGTGTTTTCTTTTTGGAAAAAGTTTCATAGGAAGACGTAAAAACAACTTTCATTGGCTATTGTTTATGGAAAAAATGAAAGAGAGAGAAAATTGAATGTAATTTGCATTTAATTTTATGAGAATAAACAAAAGTTTTTCTTTGAAAAAAGATTTTTTAAAAAAACAAAATTAAATAGAATAAAAGTTTGTCTTTTTTGCTTATATTTTGAGACAAATAAAATGAGTTTTTTTTGCTTATATTATGAAACAGAGGAACTAGAGGTAAGTAGCCAAATGTAAATTAAAAAGATGCACGGAAGGTCTGTAGAAGTAAACGTAGTAATGAGAAAGGTGGGTGTAACTAACCAACAAACCAATTAATGGGAGTAATTCATAATTTCATATAAACCAACTATCCATTATTATTTTGAACTTTTTTTTAACAGTTACTATTTTTTTATGAATAAAATTTACGTGGTCTCACTGTTTTATATGGAACCAATTTTTAAAGTATAAAATTCATATAAGTTTTATGGAATAAGAAAACATGTGTTAGAGAGTATTAAGAAAATAGTTTCTATCATCAACTAATAATATTTGAATTTTCACATAAGTTTTATGGAATAGTTTCTATCATCAACTAAAAATAGTTTATACGCAAATATCAAATTTAAAACTTTGCAGCAAATATGTAACTATCTAATCACAAAAGATACCAACATCAGTGTTGAGTGACAAGCAAATTATGTCTACTATGCTATAAAATTTCAAAAATATAAATATAATTGCAACATATGATTAGCAACCAACCTAGAATGCTGCCAATTCTTTTGTCAAGGTACAATATCTCATTATTTTACATTATCTATCAAACCTCCGATACGAAGACAATGTTAAAAGAAGAAGAGTAAACCTAGCATGCTCTCCTCCTGACTTGTCCATAGTGCTCAATCCTTGTCTGCCCTCCCTTGCTCCTCCCTTTATACACAATAAACAATCACCAAAGATAATATGTCAAATTATAAATAAAATGGCAACAAACGATTCTGAATTTTAACTATGAATAAAAACAACAAATGTACTAAAAAGTAATGAACAAATGTAACTAATGTCAAATTTTAAACAATTTTCATAACTAAGATTTTAAATTGAATTAGTTAAAACTAAAACAACAGTCTCTCCCTTCTTTGCCTTTTCCTCAAGCTCTTGTCAGTTTTGTTGTTGAGATGCCATAATTTTTCCTCACACAAACTCACATAATTTTGTTTTGTAAGTAACGCAAAACGATTACTTTAAACTAACAAAAAATAAAATAAGTAAAGCAACTTAAGCCTAGTCCTCATCATGGAACGAGAATATCTAATGTGTGTGACATTTTTTTTTTTGAGGGATCTAATGTGTGTGACATTAAAACACCCATGACCCTATTTGGATAAACATCTTATTTTAAGCTTATAACACAAATGCTTATCATGACAATTGCTTGTATAAAAACTATTTCTTCTTTTTTTTATAAGCAAAGAGGTAGGGACGACATCAAGATGAATCCACAACATCCCAACTAGGTTGGTACCCTGCAGAAACATTCATCGTCTACCACCTACTCCATATATATTATTAAAAAAGGGGGAAAATATATACAAGAAAGGGACCAAACTAAAACCCTCAAAAGAAGAGCAAGGGGAACCATCACGCTTAAGGAAACCTATAAATAGGCAAACCTACGCGGTCTCAGAAGAAGTCAAGCACATCCAACCAAACAGTGCAAAGGACAAAGTGACCAAAATTTGTAAGTTTATCTGCACAACAGTTACCCTCACGAAAAGCATGAGAAAAAATCGAAGTGATTCCCAATAGAGAACAATTATGTCACTGGTTTCGCAAACGAAACAACATAACAGATAGATTATGAAAAGCAATAAATAACAATATAGGTTTATGAGCACTATAAAAATCACCAAGGGCAATTTGAGAATCCAATTCCCAATACCTCAGAATATTCCAATAAAAAAGCTTCATTGGAAATAGTTGGAGGAGGACCCATAGAACGGGTTTGGTAACATTTTTGAGCAATTTTCTTTCGTTGACACTTAGTTAAATAGGGAGTAAACGGGATATCCGCGTCCTTACCAGCAACGACCAAATGTTCCACAAGCGCAAGCTCTCGCTGTAGGTTCGGATTAACCATGAGGCAAGCTTGGACATCACCGTGATTTGAAGCCTGAGGCACAATATCTTCCACTCTTGTCAAAACAGGTTCATGCTCTGGGGTAGCCATATTGTTAGACGACCGAATCATTTCTTTAGTTAAAGATAAAATATAGTTAAATTGTTTTTGTATAACTTAGAAGTTTAAAATTTAAGGGGAATATTTGCACATAAATTTAAAATTTGAGGGAGATATTGACTATCTAAGTTTTAAATTTAAGGGGGTTATTTGCATATAAGTGTTAAATTTGAAGGCCTATTTTTTTAATTACACAAATTTTAGACAAAAAAAAAATCAATTACCCTCCCCCCCGACGTGGCATAACGTCAAGTACACATGTATAATTAATTGTCACGTCAAAGTTGGCG
>Ga0228711_1010446_pt1 | contig 12199 bp, 14 predicted proteins | sample MedpolnodulmetaG_2_FD_177996 | JGI IMG/M metagenome (GOLD analysis project Ga0228711, IMG submission 177996) | Root nodule microbial communities from Medicago polymorpha collected in Santa Monica, California, United States - brown nodules | ecosystem: Host-associated > Plants > Roots > Nodule...
TTCAGTTTTTCAACGAAATACTGGAACGCTCCAGAGCGGCCGATAAGCCGCCTTGGGCGCTCGTCGTTATCGTCAGGAAAAATGGTGATCCCGGCGCGATTCGAACGCGCGACCCCCAGATTAGGAAACCGCTTCTACTCCCTGCATTGCAAGCCCTTGAACCAGCCTTGTTGCATCCATGTTGCAGTCAGGCGAGAAACGCGCGCTCTGCTTCTGCCATTTCGTCAGCGTCATCGCTCCGCGGAAACAGGTGGCCGTACACGTCCATGGTCATCATGATCGAGCTATGACCGAGGCGCTCTTGGACTACCTTCGGCGGCAACTCCAGCCCGCCATCTTTCCGCCGATTGATGCACCAGGACGCGTAGAAATGGCGTAGCGCGTGCATGCCCGTGTACTTCGGAGCGAGCACCGGCTTGCCGTCCTCGTCCACTTCTCCGCTATCAACGGCTACACCTGCTGCTACCCAGGCTGGATGAAGACCGCGCCGAAGAATGTTGTTCAACTGCTCGACCTTCCCTGTGCCATTCGGAAAAACGAGATCAAGGACCATGATCTTTTCGCCGGAGGCGTCGGTCTTGCCGCTGTCTTTCTTTGGGCAGGAGAGCTTCCACTCACGAAGCGCGTTGATGACCATTGGAGGAGCGGGCACTGTGCGCTCTCCGGATATCGACTTGGGTCTTCCGATATCATTGAATCGATCGGCCCGCTGGTGCACTCGGACTTCTCGTTTCTCCAGATCCACGTCCTGCCAACGCAGTCCGCGCAGCTCCGACGCTCTCAGTCCGCAGAAGGTAGCCGTCAGTATCAACGGCCGCCAGCGCCCCGTCAGAATGCCCACCAAGGCTTTCACCTCTTCCCGGGTCGGGATGTCAATTCCGACCTTCAAGCGACCCTTCTGGCGCTTCTCCTGGCGCTTCTCGCCATTGCCACGGCGACCCTTCATGTCCCGCACGACATTTCGGGCAACGAGCCCACGCTCCTGGGCATCTGCAAGCAATGAGCCGAGGCTCACCAAAACCTTCTTGATCATGGCTGCCGATCGGCCGGCTTCGCGTAACTGGTCTTCGAAAGACCTTATCTTCGCAATCGACAAGCTAGGCAGCTTCGATGCCCCGATGTGGGGAACGATATGCATTCGGAGATGGCGCTCATAGTCCTCGATAGTCGCGCGTTCGAGACCTGCAGCGCGTGCGCTTGCGAGCCACAGCTTGCCGGCTTCTTCGATGGTGGCGCTGGCGCTGTCGGCAACATGCACCCCTTCACGAACCTCGACCTTCGCGGTTGCCGCAAACGCGTCGGCGTCCTTCTTCTTAGTGAACGTCTTTAGGCGGCGCTTGCCTGCCATGTCGAAATAGTCAACAACCCAAGCGGATTTCTCTACGCCTTTGGGGGTGGTCCAGGTGCGCTTGCGGACGGACATTTTTAGAACTCTTCATCTTCCCAAGGCGGAGGGTCATTTGGGTCTCCCCAATTCTCACGATAGAAGCGCTCGAAATGGTTGCGCAAAATCTCTAGGATTGCAGGTCTATCGATGAAATTAATATGCGATAGGCGCAGATGATTCAAAGCCAGCTCGCCCTGACCTTCATCAATCCACTTGATGAATTGGAGAACCCGATCTCCAGGGAGCCGAGAGAACATCCCGCGCTCTAACTCGTGTGCGAAGTCTTTGGTTTCCACCCCATACTTTTTTGCGCGCTCCCACCTTCGGTGTCGGTTAATAAGCCTGCCCGCTGATTGATATTCGGGACCGATAAGAGGCTGCTGGAACTGATCTAGTTCCATCCCGCTCACTATTTGCTCGGACAATTGGTCGAGCGCTTCGATCAATTCCTTCCGATACGGGGTCAACTGAGCGTTCTGTGCCAGCTCGATCGCGTTGTGGACGCGGTCTAGAACTTCATAGATTGAAGGCTCAGGCGGATAGTAGGTCTCTAGTGCCGCGATAATCTCGGCGTTCATTGAGCGCCCGCTACGCTCCGCAGCTTTCTTTATCCTGTCGCGCATCCCCTCGGGGAGGCGGAGGACGTACTTGTCCTGGGGTTGTATGGCCGACTTTTTGTTCATAATGGCTATTAGCCACATTCCGATCGTTGACACAAGCGTGGCTATTAGCCATGGTTGCCGAGTGGCTACTAGCCATCACCGCTACTGAACACTGGTCCACGAAAAGAGGAAGCAATGGAACAACCGGATGACACGCTCGATCTCGTGTGGGGCGGCGAAGCAATCGCCAAAGTTATTGGCCGAACGCCCCGCATCACCTTTCATCTTCTTGAGAAGGGCGAACTCCCTGCGAAAAAAGTCGGAAATCGCTGGGTCGCCGATCGAGGCAAGCTACTGCGGTTCTTCATGGAGACAGCGGCATGACGGCCAAAAGCGAGAAGCGGCAGGGTCCAGGCGCCAACCATGCCCCCGCCGCTCAATCAGATGTCGCTTCGCAGCGACCCCTCCTCACCAACAATAAAGGATATCGTCGATGACGCCTCACTCTAAGCATAGTTACTCCCTTCGTGTCCAGATTTTGAACAACGGCGATCCGGAAGGGCTGCCTGTCACCCTTCAGGGGAGGTTGGCATGGATGCTTCAGCAATTGATCGACGCAGGCAGAGCGGGCGTCACTACGCTGGAACGGCCGGCTCCTAGGGTCGGGCACTACCTCTACTGCTTGCGAAAGAAGGGCTTCGCAATCTCCACCACCTACGAAACCCACGCTGGCGCTTTTTCAGGAGTGCACGGCCGCTATCGCTTAGAGAGCGAAATCAAAGTCCTCGAAGACAACACGAGGGCTGCCGCATGACGCTAGCCGTATCAGACGAGAAAGTGAGGGCCGCCGCACTCTGGCTCTCCGAACAAGATCCGGTGCCGCCACATGTCGTGACCGTCCTGAAGACGAAATTCGAGCTGAAGGCTTTGCAAGCATGCGAAGCATGCAAGCTCGCCGGCGAGTTCAGGTGGGTGCTGCGTAATGGCTAAACTTCCTGACGACTTCCCACCAATTCAAGACCAGGCGCTGCCGTGGCCACAGAAGCCGGAGCAGCCTACCGCCGAGGAGCGAAAGGCATTTACGGCTGCTCGCCTTGAGCTGAGGCATCTGATCGATAGGGACTTCGATCGGCGGATGACTGCAACGGTGAAGCAGATTGCAGGTTTCCGTCTATAAGCATGGGTACTTATCCCGGTGTGCGCGCTGGTCTCGCATCGCCTTAGCCCCGGCTTTAGTCAACCAGATTTGGTCTGGGTGACCGCGACGGTCGGTTTCCGAGCTGGCCTGGACAAAGCCGCGTTCTTCCAGTTTCTGTTGCGTGTGGTGGCCATAATCCTTCAGAGCGTACCAGTCGACCCTGACCTCGGCGCCGTGCGCCATCAGGTAGTCCATCGCCTTCCGCTCCCTCCAGTTTAGCGGCGGTTGAATGGGCTCGGGCGGAATGTCTCCCCAAGGAATGTCCCAAGCCGGGTCTCGCTCTGGTTCCGGTGCCCTCGAAGAGGTCGGCGCTACCGAACTAGGATGCAGCCGGATCGTATACACATCCGTTATAGGTTCCCGCCCGAGTTCCTTCCGAACGAAATCATAGATGCCGACCATGCCGCCGTTGATGACAGGAGCGATCTTGAAAGGCTCTTTCGCCACTTCCCGATGCACCATCTCATCCCAGACGTAGAGAGAAACGCCGACCACATCATTGGAGCGGTGCGCCTCGAGCGCATCGATATGGGTCGCGACGAGCTCTTCCCGAACGTCGTCAAATATCGGAATGAAACGGTCGCGGGTCTATAAGACAGGAAGCCTGTCGGTTCGGTCTTTGAAAATCATTCTGGGCAGCTATGCGACGCCTACGGGTCGGAGGCAACTTCGGCTATAGGGTCCCGTGCCCGTTCAATCGCTTTGTTCATCGCCGGCTGACGGGCGAGGATGCCCAAGAAGGAAATATCCGCCCTCGTTGCCGAAAATATCCTTAGCGCTCCCGAGCACCTTGCTGGCAATGTAGTGGGTGGGATTGCTATTGCGAAGTTGCAAGCCGCGTGCCTGCATTTCGGCCCAAAGCTCATCACGCCGGATGGGTTGATTGTCACGATCTAATAGAATTGCGGTGGCGAGGTCGATAATGTTCTGTCGTTGGGACGTTCCAGACAAGCCACGGGAAGGCTTAGCTTGCTGGTTGATCGACTTCGGGAACTTGGCGAGTGAAACCTGTCCCCGAACGTGTGCTGTCCCCTTCGCTACGGAAAGAATGTAGCGCTTGGATTCCTCGGCGGTCTGCAGCTCGGTTTCAATGCGCTCGCGTTCAGCTCGCAACCGTTGAATATCCAGGTCGATGTTGCGGAGTACGTCCTCAAGAGTGCCAGGCGCGGTCGACATTCCATCTCCTCGTTGCAGTCCATTCGGCTTCGAAAGCACGGCCGTTCATGACTCATGTAACACGACCCGCAAGTGTTTGCCACGGCAGCGAAAATTCCTCCACCTCATTTATTGTGGCACGCGTACCTCGTACGTCGTTGGCGGCGGGATGCGTGTCTTTATCGTCCTCACCAACGTCGTTCCGGATCGTGTACGCGTGTTCGGCGCGCTTGAATGGGTGTGTCAAAATGATAGGGTGTGGGTACGGGCGATTCGCGCCCAAAACACGAGCGGCACGTGCGCCAACACGTGCCGCTCTATTGTCATTCGAATCCCTTCGAGCAAGAAAGGAGCGAACATGTAAACCCTATTCCGGCCATTTCGTCCCTGCAACAATGAAACCGGTCTCGTCTGTCTGAGCGGTGGTAAAAACCCATATCTCAGACGTTTGACGAGGGTTTTCGCACGCCGCGGTTAATCCAACGGCACCTCTCTGCGGGTCGGGCCCCGCAGATCGTCTCAGGCAGGGCGACTTTTCGAATCACTAAGCTTTGATGCGCGGGCGTTTGTGTCCCCCGCGCGCGCCATGATATCGGACGTGATCGTCCACGAACGAGGTTGCCGAGATGAAGCATATGTCCAAGTTGATAAGTGGTCTCTTACCGTCCGGACGTCCACTGCGAGATGTTGTTGTGTATCCCGGTGTGTGCCCAGCAGACACCGAGACGAGGCCCAAGAAAGGCGTCCCCAAGTGTGAGCCGTGTCGGCTTTCATTAATGGATGCGCCCAGCCTGAGATAGCGGGTTTCGCGAACCTTCTCTGCCTTCGAAACAAATTGGGACATGCCACGCTATCGAATAGGCATGCTCATCTGACGCTTTCGACTGGTGGCAATATAGGAAAGCGCCGGTCACTGCCAGAAGATTGAAGGACAAACACCCATGACGAAACATGACCCAAACCCAGATCGTATCGAGCCCCTTCCAGATTCTCTGTTGGTGAAATCGCCTCTTTGCTTTTATCGGATCGTGGAAGACCTTCCGATACACGTCAAACAACTCATTGCTGAGGGGGAATTCAAGGAGTTTATGGACTCGTGTCGAAGCCGTCTCCTGCTGAAACAGAGCCGTGCACTCGTGACCGATTGCTGTGTCAAAGGGATCGACAAGGAAGTAGTGGCGATCTTGGAGCGAATTGCCCGACACGGTGCTTAGTGTCCCGCGGTCGCTTCCTACGTTCCCTGAACGTACCCGTGATCGAAGGCAAAAACCATCCAGACATACCCATAGCGACGTCCCCTGCCTTCAGGGTCGCAGTGGAGACGTGTCCTTTGATGGAAATCGATATGGGTTTTGAAAATCCCGAAAGCGCCAATAGGGCCACTTTTGTTAGCGGGGAATGACGCGTGACATCTAAGCCTGCACGTAAGCCCAACAAACAGAAACTGATCTCCTACAGGCGCAATAAGGCTCGCGGGCTGAATTTTGTGGTCTGCCGCCACGCAATGATGCGCTCGGGACTTCTGAGAAGTTGGCATCGGCTGTTTCTGATAGGAAAGTCAGCGGACGGGACCATCAATCCCTATCCTCTCGAAATCGTAGACCGTTATTTCGACGAACACCCGAAGATGTCGAAACAACAGAGGAAAGAGACCTGCCAGGTCTTCGGTCTCTTGATAGATCATACGGTCGCGATCCTTCCGAAACTTACCGCTGCGCAGCTCGACGGGGACTCCCTGCCCCTGGAGCGCGCCATCTTTCGATCGTTCGCGGTGGCGCTTGCCTACGGAACGATCTCGTTCCGTGACGGTGTCCCCGTCGAGGAGAAGGGTTTGTACTGGCGGCCACGCAGCGCTCGGCGGGCATCTCGACTGCTTTCGGTCCTCGACACTTTCTTCAATCACCTGGGGGCAATGGGTGTCACACCCAGATGGCTCGAGCAATACAAAGGAAGCGTCACTGCCTCGGAGGCGTTTAGGGTCGCTGCCCATCTTGCCATCCGGCGGTCGAAGTCAATGCTTGCGCATTTGAAAGATGCAATGGGCGGAGGGCCGCCACACCCGTTCTCCGGGGTTGTGCGCTCTCCTGGTAAGTCGACTCCTAAGACCTTTTCATTCCCGGCCAAGTGGGTGCCTGCCTTTCTCCTGGAAGGGTTCACAAACGAACGGGGAGAGACGGACGAGACGGCACAGTTGATCGCATTCTTTTTGTTCTACGGCGGCCTCCGAACAAGCGAGTCATTCCACCTCTTCTGTTCTGACGTTCAATTTGTCGGGCAACACCCGGCAATCTACCTGCATCACCCGGAAGATGGACTTTTGGAGTACGACGGAGAATTAACTACGCGGAAGGAATACTTACTGCACTACAAGCGCAACGCTCGGACAACGCATGACGGTCGAGACGAGGCAGGGTGGAAAAGCATTCGCAATGACGATGAGGGCGATCCGATCTATTGGCTTCCGGTCGGCGGGCTCCCGGAAATGCTCGGTAACCTTCTGAAAAAATACCTGCGTGTCATTCGTCCAGCATTGATGATGCGGCGACCCGCGCGTTTGGGAGATCATCCCTTCTTTTTCGTTAGCTCGGGGCGCACAGGTACGGTCAACGGAGGTAACGTTGGCGACCTCTATACCCGATCAGCCTTCCTGTCGGCTTGGAAGGCTGCCGTGAAGCGGATCGCTCGCCTCTATCCGCAGTCTGGTTTGGTCTACGGGAAACGCCACGGGACGTCCCCACATGGTGCTCGCCATTTCTATGGCAGGTTTCTCCGGACGCTGGGGATCAGTGGTGAGATCATCCAAGTCTGCATGCATCACAAGCATCCTGATAGCCACCTACGTTACATCCAGCTATCGCCAGACGAGGTCAATGCAATTCTCAAGAGTGCGACCGCCAACGACAACGACCCTATTGCCGCCATTCAAAATCCGCTCGCAGCCGCTCGAAAGGAGTTTGAGGAAGCTTTCCACAGAGACGCCGAAAATGGCCGAGCTTTCTACATGCGAGGGTCCCGTGGCAACTCACGGTCACGAACACGATGAGTAAGCCAAGGTCACTGGAGGGCAACCACCTATCATTTCAAGGAGTGAACGATGCTTGTGTTCGAAGCGGCCGAAGGTCCGATCTATTTCAATAACACCCCTCACCCACAACATTTCGAGAGTGGCAAAAAGATTGGACGAAACGTCAGGGCTGCCTGCAAGATGTTGCGGGAGCTCGAGTATCACGTCCCTATAGACGACTCTATCAAGCGCGCGCTGGACGTCGTCGTAGACTCTGACGTGTGCCTTTCACCTTGGTGGTTTTACGGCGGGGAGAAAGCCGTCCACAAGGAGGTTTGCCGACACTTTGTTATGGAGACCAGCTTCGGTTGGGACCTTTGTGAAAGGCTTGAGTCGGTTGGCGCATTCGCCTTCCTGGACAACTTGTCCGCCGCCTCGCGACGGGGGGCAGATGGCGCGATAATGCGGCTACTGGCTCCGTTCACGATTTCCTGTTTCGGTGCCGGCAGCGTTGACGGCGTACCGTTGGAGTTCATACACGCTGTCGTGGACACATATAGGACTGACGACGGACTCCGCTGGCGAACGGATGTCTTCGGCAAGTCCGAGGTAGTACTGCAATGCGCGAAAAACATCGTCACCGGTCTCTCTAAAATATACGATGATCCAACCCTTTTGGTAAAAGCCAGTGTCGGGCGGCGCGCTTCGTCAGCTGTGAAAACGCGACTGTGGACCCAACTCGAACAGTCAAACGACCCTCTTGTGAAGGAGGTGCTCTCGCGGAGAGACCTGCTTCTTCAAAGCTCACGAATCGCGCCTGACAAGGCCGCACAGGCGACTCTGGACCTTCTCTCATGGTTGCAGTCGACATATCCCGGTATGTCGCTCCGCGAAATACTGTCCTCGAGACTCCGCACTGTGAGTTTCACCGACTTCTTGAAGGATCGGATTGGGAGTATCACGTCGTACGTGGTTGCGCAGGTAATCTACGTCAAGCGTATGCTTGACGAGTTCGCGAACCAAATTTCCGACGAATCTCCGGCCCTGATGCTCTACACGCTCCTCTCCGACGCGGAGATCGCTCTCACGAAAGCGAGTGGTCCAGGTCCCAACAAAAAGCCAAGCAGTGTAGGGTCTAGGCCGCTACCGGTGAAGCTGTTTCAAATAGTCAGGGAAATCCTTGGAGAAGGGGAGCAGGGATGGCCAGGGCAAAGCGGCCATTTTAATGTCGAGCTAACGATCGACGGCAAAATCGCGCAATTTTATTGCCCGGTCATCCCGACCTTGCTTGAGTGCGCGACCTACCTGCCATTGAGAATTGGTCAATGGCGAAGGCTGGATAGCGGAGAGGGCGATCTTGTCCGATACAATTCCGATAGGGAGCAATGGGAAGATAATCCCGGACCACTCGCAGGATATTGGGCCGCCGCCGAAGAGGGTGATGACAAGGTATCCACGCACGGGTATGCGCATCGCTTTCCGGACAGCACGACCACGGGTATTTTCGTAAACACAAACAAGACCGGCTCGCCCTACGTATTGCCTTGGCAACATGAGCTCGTGCTCGGCAAGCTTTGGGCTTTGCTGCAATGGCAACAGCAGTACAATCCGATAACGGAGGCGATTGACCCCGATCAGTACCTTGATCGGCCTTCGGCAATGCCGGAGGCCACCAAGCGATCGATGCCTCGAATCCATGCCTTATTCAGACTTTTTCCAACGCCCACGCGTGCATTCAATGGCCGGATTGTTACCGCATCTGAAATACAGCATGCGTGGCAATATTTGATGGCTGAGGCTCAACGACGGTGGAACAAGCGTGAACCCTTTAACCAGATCAACATCGTCAAGTTTCAGGGCAATACGCGACAACCGTACGGATGCATCTACAATCTGCATGGCTTGCGTGTAAGAGGATTGACCGATCTATATCGCGCTCGAGTACCTCTCGAAATCCTGAGTAAGCTGGTGGCCGGACATGCCACCTTTATGATGACGCTAGCCTATGTGAAGTTCGATCCGGACAAAGTCCACCAAATGCTGGACGCTGCGGCGATTGAGACGACCGCTCAACACCAAAGAGAGCTTATCGACGGTCTCAAGACGTGGAACTACGAACAAGCTCGAAAGAGAACAGTTGCGCTCGAAGACGCGGCCATCGAAGAGGCGGTCCTTTCGCCATCAAAACTCGAATACTGCAATGTTGACATCGGGATATGTCCGTTCGATTGCACCCGCTGCTGGGATGGCGGCCCCATTGTACGTCAATCAAACAACAAAAAGGGTCCCGCAAAACACACTTATGCTTCGCTTCCAGCGCGAAGCTGCGTGATCTGTAGACATTTCGTGACGGGCCCAGAATGGATGAATCAGCTCGAGTGGTATGGTTCGAAGCTATGCGAGCAACGTCGACATCTCGCCTTGCTTGAGCAGGAGTGCAACGCAAAAGCCGATGAACTGCGCATTCGGTTCGATAGTGGCGGTTTGTCAAAGGCCCAGTATCTTCAGATGCATGACGCGTTGCAGTCCGAATTGATGCCGATGCTCGAGGAGCAAGAGCGGGTACAGCAGGGAATATTCAATGTCGAAGTCTTGCTGGTGGCGTGCGCAGCCCTTCTCGATGAAATGAAACCCGGGGATGTTCCAAAGCGCATCGTCTATAGCCGTGAGCGAGTGGTTGAATATGCGGAAGTCGATCAATTCGAATTCGCGCTGTTCATTACTGCCGCAGCCGAGCTTTATCCGATCCTTGGTGACCCACGCATCCGCGGCGAACTGACGAAGCATCTGGATAGGGTATCGTTCAACTCCGGCGTCGCACCTCTTTCCCTCGATTTCAAGTCGACTGAAGAACAGCAACGCAAGGCAGGACAGCTTCTGGCGAATTTCCTGGTGAAGCGAACCACAGCGGCGCAACGGAAACAGCTCGTGGAAGGCAGTGCTCGCCTCCAGGATTTCGGCATAGCCAAAGAGGTGCGAGCTCTCGTATCGAGCGTGATGGAAGATTCGCGAAGCGTCCCGACTCAAAAATACCTCTTGCTTGAGGAGCAGCGATGACCTCGCGAATTGCAGATATCATCAAAGTTGCCAACAAAAAATGCTTGATGCTGACACAGAACGAGCCTGAGGAGAACACAATCTCTCATCGCAACTTGCGAATGTTGTGGACCATATGCCAGGGTTTGGTGCACCGCCCCAAACCGATGAAGCCGACAGTTCCCCTTATAATTGAGGAAGGCATCGCAAAGTATGGGGAGGATATTTTTCCGATGACCAGCACGATCTACAACGACTATCCCGACATTCCCCGAATTTGGCGCGAGGCATATAACTCAATTAGGAACATGCAGTCTGTTGACCCTATGTCGAGGAAGGACCTCGACAAGGTCGATACAACTATCATGAGCGAGGGGGATCGCTACAACTTCTTGGAAGTTCGAAGGCTATTGGAGGAAACTGAACAACAGAACGCTGCTCTGCGCGCGCTCCTCCATGGCAAAGGCCCCGACAATGACTCACCGCAGCTCGACGCGATTGTCGACGGACTGAACGTGTGGGTAGATCGCATGGACCGATTGGGTTTTGGCTTGGATGAGCTGAGCCTGCATGTAACCGGGAAGACGCGGCCAGGGACGATCATCATGGATGCCGATCTGTTCAAGGCGATTAAGCACTTTGTTGACGACCAGCTGCGGTCACGGAAGTCACGGCCTTCGCCAGACAACTGAGTGGAACTGCCTAGAACAGTATCTTTTTTATGAAGACATCAGCCGCCACAACGGCGGCCGGCTCGTCTACTTCGCGGTCGTGCGCTCACCGTCAGTCCGTAGGCCTGTAATTCGCGAGCTTGCGAAATCGTATCGCACTACGCGTCCACCGGCACTCGGAGTCTTGTAATACGTGCGCTGTCCCGCGCGATAGCTGGCTTCGAACAAGCCTACTGGTTCACAACGAAACTGACCCGTCGCGCAGGAAAGTGGTGTCTACGAGAGGATTCGAACCTCCGACCCCAGGATTCATACCACTTCGGCTTTAGCCGCCGCCCTGGGGCGTTCGTGGTCTGGACTGTCCCTTCACCATGGGCCGAAGCCTTTAGGTGCTACCCATCCAGTCTCTACACCTTCATCGGATTTCTCCGAAGCTTGGCTCGGGATTGGCATGCTGAGAGTTCAGCGAAGCGTTCCCCGACTTTGAGTAGATCGACTGCACTCTTTCGTTGTGCAGCCCCCAATTTGCAACCAGGAATCCTGTGCTCTATCCTGCTGAGCTACGTAGACAAACCGTTTATTGCAGGACGGTTCGTACCTGATGCCTCGTCGAATATCAATACTTTCCATTTCCGGGAATAAGGAAGTCCGGGCGCGGGCTGAGCAACCCTTTGCTAAGCAGGACAGCCCGGTGCCCTCATCATCTACGGCCCAGTGAGGCACGAGATCAATACGCTCCATCGATAGTGAGAGAGACTTCGATAGGGGGTCGAACAGCGTGCCGATCTCTAGGCAAGCACGGCTTTCAACGCAGGTGAGGACGAGAAACGTCAAAGCTGGCCGCCGGTGATATTGATTGTCGAACGCTCGCAGTCAACGTCGAGAGACCTGTCAGTGGGGTGGGGCAGCTGCGCGGGAAACAACTACCACGATTCCTCTTCCAGTAAATTTACTGGCGTTCAAACCACTGCATAGATTGGCTTTTGGCGCGACCAGTAAAGTTTTTCACTATGAAAAGCGCTCTATCCTGCTGAGCTACGGGACCACTTGGAATAGACCCATACAAAAGCGCAGCCTCTTCGCCAAGTGTTTTTCAGCAGATTTCGGTCTATTTGCGGCGGCTCGCCGGTTCTCGGGGGCTAGCGC